>JAAROH010007654.1_pt1 | contig 72012 bp, 78 predicted proteins | sample 7248631 | NCBI WGS metagenome assembly JAAROH01 (sample SAMN09772309, study PRJNA484901) | compost metagenome | isolation source: Vermicomposting unit | place: India | reverse complement strand
AAAGCAGGAGGCTGTCCTCAAAAGGTCGTTTTACCGACCTTTTGGGACAGCCTCTCTCGTTCGTTGATAGCGATCAGTTTATCCGTCAACAAACGTTGCCTCACGGCGCCAGCGCTCAACAGGTGCCGCGAGAAGCTGACAATAGCGCTTTTGTCCGCCCGTCAATCCAACCTCAGCTGATTTCTGCTGCTCACGACGCCTTATGCTCAAGCCGCAGCTTATCGGCCACCATGGCGATGAATTCCGAGTTGGTCGGCTTGGCTTTCGAAACGCTCACCGTATAGCCAAAGAGCGAGGAAATCGATTCGAGGTTGCCGCGGCTCCAAGCGACTTCAATCGCGTGACGGATGGCGCGTTCAACGCGGCTGGCGGTCGTATTGTATTTTTTGGCGATGTCCGGATACAACACTTTCGTAATGGAGCCGAGCAGTTCGATATCGTGATACACCATCGCGATCGCTTCACGCAAATACAAATAGCCTTTAATATGGGCCGGAACGCCGATTTCATGAATGATGCTCGTAATGCTCGCGTCCAAGTTTTTCGGCTTATTGTCGCGCGTTTGGTACGCTGACAGCGGCTTTTTGACGATCGGCGTCGTTTTGCCGTGAATTTGCCGGATATGATGGACTAAGTTTTCCATATCAAATGGCTTTAAAATGAAATAGGAGGCGCCAAGTTCCACCGCCTTTTTCGTGACGTCCTCTTGCCCGAACGCCGTCAGCATAATCACGTTCGGCTGATGTTCGAAATGGGTGCGAATTTTCTCGAGCACCGCCAACCCGTCCAAATGCGGCATAATGATGTCGAGAAGCAACATGTCAGGCCGTTTTTCCTCCAGCATGCGCAAGCATTCTTGGCCGTTGTATGCCGTTCCAATCACTTCCATGTCCGGTTGACTGGAAATATATTCATCAAGCAATGTCACCAGTTCCCGGTTATCGTCGGCAATGCACACTTTAATGCTCAAATGAATCGTCCTCCCCCGCATTTTGTTGCTATGTAGCATTCCGTTAACGTACATTCGACAACAACAGCGGAAAATCCTTTTATTTTTTTGAAAATAAAATTATAACAAAAAACGGGTCGATTAGACAATGTTCGTTTTTCGAAAAAAGACGTTTGTCGAAAAATCGTGATCCCACCTCCATTCTAACGGATGTTTCACCAAATATCTATGCAAAAATGGCCATATTTTTGCTCGTTTTTTCTTTTTTTCGCTTGTCCTTCGCACAGCCGGGCGGTTGGGCAAGCCGCGACAAAAAGCGAGCCGACGATCGTCAGCTCGCTTTCTTTTGGTTGCCATATAGATCGATTCCCGCCTGCTGAAGCATCCATTCGATATGGACGCCGTAGCCGGATGTCGGGTCATTGACGAACACGTGCGTGACGGCGCCGACAAGTTTGCCGTCTTGGATGATCGGGCTGCCGCTCATCCCTTGGACGATTCCCCCTGTTTTCTTCAACAAACGCGGGTCAGTGACGCGAATCACGAGGCCTTTGGTCGCCGGAAATTTCTGCGGAATGGTGCTGACAATTTCCACGTCAAACTGTTCGACTTTGTCGTTTTCGACCACCGTCAGCATTTTCGCTGGCCCTTCCTTCACTTGACTGGCCAAAGCGACAGGAATCGGCTTGGTGATCGGGCCATCCGGCAGCGGTTTCGTCAGTTTGCCGAAAATGCCGAATGGGCTGTTGACGGTGATGGTGCCGATCACTTTCTCCCCGTCGGCAAAGCGGGCCAATTTTTCACCGGGATTCCCGCTCGTTCCTTTTTCAATCGAGGTGACGGTCGAGCGCATGATTTGCCCATTTTGGACAACGATCGGCTTTTTCGTGTCCATATCGGAAATGACGTGGCCAAGCGCCCCGTACGTTTTCGACTTCGGATCATAAAACGTCATCGTTCCGATGCCGGCGGCTGAATCGCGGATATAGAGGCCGATGCGGTAGACACCATCGTGTTTGTCTTTCAGCGGAACGAGCTTCGCCGTCATGGCGTGCTGATCGCGCAGGATTTGCAGATGAAGCGGTTTTCCTGTTTTTCCGGCTTCCTCAATGAAAGGGGAGAGGTCGCTCATGTTTTCAATTTTTTGGCCATTGATGCCGGTAATGATGTCGCCGACTTGGATGCCGGCCGCTTCGCCCGGCGATTGTTTTCCATGGTCGGTTTCAACAAGATGGTAGCCAACGACAAGAACGCCGACCGTGTTGAGCTTGACGCCGATCGATTGCCCACCGGGAATGACTTTGAGCGTCGGCAGCACCTTGACGTCCACTTGCTTAATCGGCATCCCGGCGACTTCAAGCATCATTGTTCCTTGTCCGCGCCGTTTCGCCTTGACTGCCAATGAACCGTTTTTCTGCTCGACTTCGAGCATTTCGGGAGCGTTTTGCACATTCACGGCCGCTTGCGCTGGAAGGGAGGCGGTGTTCCATTTGACCGCATCACCTTCAAACAGAACAAGCTGTTTCGGGATTTGCCCATATTCCTTCATCGGCTTGGACAACCCGATGGCCGCTATGATGCCAAGGAGCAGCACTCCTGCGATTGTTCGCGCCATCTCTTTCTTCAATGTCGTTCACTCTCCTCGCTCCCGCCTACACCATGCAAAAACGGTTACAGTTTTAATTTTGCCTGAACGGGGGAAAATATAATCGCCGCCGACATAAAAAAGCTGCCCGGAATGGATGGTGCATCCGGGCAGCTCGCACGTCCAAAGCCGGCCCGCATCAAACAACCAAAAGCCGGGCCTTTCTTTGTTTTTCGCCCTTGACCGGGCATTTCAACGTGAATTCCCCTCCTCGCCGGGCGGCTTATTGTTTCATTTTCGCCGCCAATTCGAGCAGCTCTTTGGCGTGCCGTTTCGTCAATTCCGTCATCTCCACGCCGGAAATCATGCGGCCGATCTCTTTCACTTTTTCTTCTTCATCCAGCTTTCTCACGACCGTTTTCGTCCGCTCCCCGTCCGTTTCCTTGGCGATCAGCAAATGGGTGTCGGCCATCGCCGCGACTTGAGGCAAGTGCGAAATGCACAGCACTTGCGACTGGTTGGCGATGCGGTAAATTTTTTCTGCCATCGCTTGGGCGACGCGGCCGCTCACCCCGGTATCGACTTCATCGAAAATGATCGATGTGACGCCTTGATGCTTGGAAAAAATCGTTTTTAGGGCGAGCATGATGCGCGACAGCTCGCCGCCGGAAGCCACTTTCGCGAGCGGTTTCAGCGGTTCGCCGACGTTCGTGGAAAGGTAAAACTCGACAACGTCGACGCCGTCTTCGTGAAACTTGACCGGCACGCCGTCGACCAGCGGGGCGTCAAGCGGGCCTTCCCGCTTCGCAAAAACGATGTCAAACTTCGTTTTGTCCATATACAAGTCTTTCAGCTCTTGGTGAATGCGCTCGCATAACTGCCGGGCGTGCGCCTGCCGCACGTTGGTCAGCCGCTTCGCCTCGGCGAGCAATTCATCGGTTATCACAGCCAGCTGCCGCTCGAGCTCGTGCACATGCGTTTCGCGGTTTTCGATCGCTTCGATTTCTTCGGCGATCGTCTCGGCATATTGCAAAATGTCGGCGATCGTCGCCCCGTATTTCCGCTTCAGTTGTTGAATGTCGGCGAGGCGGCTTTCAATGGCATCGAGCCGCAGCGGGTCATACTCGAGCTCCTCGAGCTGATCGCGCAGCTTGTACAGGACCTCTTCGAGCAAATAGTAGCTGTTCGCGGTCGCATCGTGCGCCTCTTTGAGGGCGGCGTCCATGGCGGCGACATCGGCGAGCTGGCGCATCGCTTCCCCGATCGAATCGAGACCGCGCCCCTCGCCGGCTAGCGCTTCATAGCTTCGCTGGATCGCCGTGTAAATTTTTTGGAAGTTGGCGATGCGCACTTTCTCTTCCATCAGCCGTTCGTCTTCGCCCGGTTCGAGCGCCGCCTGCTCGATTTCGCGCAGCTGAAACGTCAGCAAATCGAGACGATGCGCCATCTGCTGTTCGTTTTCACTCAGTTTTTTGATTTTTTTCACCAATGTTTCGTACCGCTCATATACAGCGCGGTAAGCGGCGAGCGCCGCCGCCGTTTCAGCGCCGCCAAATTCGTCGAGCAGCGGCAGATGGCGCGCCGGGTCCATCAGCTCTTGATGTTCGTGCTGACCGTGGATGTCCACCAACGTCGCCCCGATTTCGCGCAAGGTCGCCGTCGTCACCAGTTTGCCGTTGATGCGGCAGACGCTTTTTCCATTGGCTAAGATGTCGCGACGCAGCACCACCATTCCGTCGCTCACATCAATGCCGGCATCGGCGCATGTTTGGCAGCACGGATGGCGGTCATCGTCAAGCAAAAACAGCCCTTCGATCTCTGCCTTTTCCGCGCCGAAGCGGACGAATTCGGCGGAACCGCGGCCGCCGATCAGCAGATGAATCGCATCGATGATGATCGATTTGCCCGCTCCGGTTTCCCCGGTCAACACGGTCAGTCCTTTGTCGAACGACAGCGAGAGCGACTCGATAATGGCAAAATTTTTAATCGACAGTTCCGCGAGCATTCCATCACTCCTTGCCTGTCCGATCCGTTCTCCCTACCCATTATAGCACATATGTTCGAATCGGTGAACCGATCGCTTCGAACATTCGTCTCATCAACGGCTTTTTAGGGGGCCGGTGATTGACTCACGCAACCGCTTCTTGGAATCGTTTCTCCAGTAGAAAAACTGGCTGCATCAGCTTCTATGTTCACGCGTTCCATCATCGACCAAGGCAAACAGCGGTTTTTCACCAACCTTTTAGAGCATGGAAAGCAGCTGGCGGGATACTTTGTTCGCGTCTTTCGACGTCCGGCAAATAATGAGGCACGTATCGTCACCGCAAATCGTTCCGACGATTTCGTTCCAATCCAAATGATCGAGCAGGACGCCGATGGCATGGGCGTTGCCCGGCAGCGTTCGCAAAACGAGCAAATTGCCCGCCCCATCGAGCTTGACAAACACATCGACAAGCGCCCGCTTCAGCTTTTGCAGCGGATTGAAGCGCTGGTCAGACGGCAGGCTGTATTTGTAGCGTCCGTTGGCCATCGGCACCTTGACAAGCTGCATCTCTTTAATATCGCGCGAGACGGTTGCTTGCGTCACGCGAAAGCCGGCTTCCCTCAGCCGGTCAACGAGTTCGTCCTGCGTCTCGATGTCGTTGTTCATAATGATTTCGCGAATTTTAATATGCCTTTGTCCTTTGTTCACATTCGGCCACCTCCTGCTCTTTCCGCGATGAAACCGGTTTTGTAGCCCGTCTACTGGCCGCTTCCCTGCACCTCTCCAGCGCGCAAACAGGCGTGCGCCTCGCTCACCACATCCGCGATCGGCGCTGCCAGGCGGTTTTCTCCCTCTCGGTCTTCACCGGGATAGACGGCGTGTAGCAAAAACTCAATGTTGCCGTCACCACCGGTGATCGGCGAATACGACAGATGAACGACGGCAAATCCTTGCTGGCAAGCAAAGCGAACGAGCGATTCCAACACGTCTTGATGAATGCGGGGGTCGCGGACGATGCCTTTTTTGCCGACGTGCTCCTTGCCGGCTTCAAACTGGGGTTTGACAAGGGCGACGACATCGCCGCCGGGCACGAGTACCGTTTTGACAACCGGCAAAATGAGGCGAAGCGAAATAAATGATACATCAATGACGGCCACTTCCGGCAGCCCCTTTGTAAACAAGTCGGGCGTCACGTAACGAAAGTTGGTCCGCTCCATCACGACAACGCGCTCGTCTTGGCGCAGCTTCCAAGCGAGCTGGTTGTAGCCGACGTCCACGGCATACGACAGCCTCGCCCCATGCTGCAAGGCGCAGTCGGTAAACCCTCCCGTTGACGCCCCGATATCGAGAACGATTTTGTTTTCGATATCGATTTGAAAGTCGCGCAGCGCCTTTTCCAGTTTCAAACCGCCGCGGCTGACATACGGGAGCGGATTGCCCTTCACCTCGAGCGGGATGTCGGCCGGCACTTTTTCCCCCGGTTTTTCGAGCCGGACGCCGTTCGCATAGACGAGCCCGGCCATGACCGCCCGCTTCGCTTTTTCCCGCGTTTCCGCCAATCCTCGTTCCACGAGCAGCACATCGATTCGTTCTTTTCTTTCCTTCATCGTCTTCAAGCCCTTTTCTGTTTTCTTGGCGCCATCGTTTTGATCCGGTCGACGATATGAGCCGCCGTCAGCCCGATTTCCCGGAGCAGCTCGCCAACGCTGCCGTGCTCGATAAAGCGGTCGGGAATCCCCATCCGCTCGATGACCGCTCCGTGATAGCCATGATCATGGGCAAACTCCAAGACCGCACTGCCAAACCCGCCTTGCAGCACCGCCTCTTCGACCGTTAAAATCGGCAGGCGACGCTCAAGCAGATCGTGAAGCATCGTCTCATCCATCGGTTTGATAAAACGAGCGTTCACCACCTTGACAGACATTCCGTCTTTCGCCAGCTCCTCGGCGGCCTCGAGCGCCATTGAAACCGTCGTGCCAAACGTCAAAATCGCCGCGTCATGACCGTCGCGCAACACTTCCCACGTCCCGATCGGAATTTCTTTCAGCTCCTCGTCAAGCGGCACGCCAAGTCCGTTGCCGCGCGGGAACCGCATGGCGATCGGCCCGCCGTCATAGCGGATAGCCGTATACACCATGTGCTGACCTTCGTTTTCGTCTTTTGGCATCATCAACACTAAGTTCGGCACATGGCGCAAAAACGCGATATCAAATACCCCTTGGTGCGTTTCGCCGTCAGCGCCGACCAATCCGGCCCGGTCGATGGCGAAAAAGACGTTTACGTTTTGCCGACAGACGTCGTGAACGACTTGGTCGTACGCGCGCTGCAAAAACGTTGAATAAATGGCCAAAAACGGCTTCATCCCTTGCGTCGCCAGCCCGGCCGCCAGCGTCGTCGCGTGCTGTTCGGCAATGCCGACATCAAACATCCGCTCCGGAAACTCGCTTGCAAACCCTTCCAACTTCGAGCCGACCGGCATGGCCGGGGTAATGGCGACAATGCGCGGATCAGTGCGAGCGAGCCGGCGCACCGTTTCGCTGACCAACGCGCTCCAAGACGGGCCGGCTTCCTTCGTTTTGACAAACGTGCCGGTTTCGATTTTGTATGGCCCCGTTCCGTGCCACGTTCCGATTTTGTCATTTTCCGCCGGGCTGTAGCCTTTCCCTTTCTTTGTGATCACATGCACGAGCACCGGGCCCTTCATTTTTTTTGCATAGCGCAAATTCTCGAGCAAGTCTTCAAAATCGTGACCGTCGACCGGCCCCAAATACGTGAACCCGAGCTCTTCAAAAAAAACACCGGAAACGAGCAAATATTTCAAGCTGTCTTTCAGCCGTTCGGCCGTCGCTGCCAGCTTGCCGCCCACCGCCGGGATGCGCTTGAGCAGCAGCTCGAGCTCATCTTTCACCCATTGGTATTTGCCGGCGGTGCGCAGCCGGCCAAGAACGTTATGCAGCGCCCCGACGTTCGGGGCGATCGACATTTCATTATCGTTTAAAATGACGATCATATCCGTTTTTTCATGGCCGATATGGTTGAGCGCCTCCAGCGCCATGCCGCCGGTGAGCGCCCCGTCGCCGATAATCGGGACGATGTATTCATTGGTTCCTTTTAAGTCGCGGGCGATGGCCATTCCCATCGCCGCTGACAGCGATGTCGAGCTATGGCCTGTTTCCCAGACGTCGTGCTCGCTTTCACTTCGCTTCGGAAACCCGGACAGCCCTTTGTATTGCCGGAGCGTATCAAACTCGGCAGCGCGCCCGGTCAAAATTTTATGCACGTATGACTGATGGCCGACATCCCAAATGAGCTTGTCCTTCGGGCTGTCAAACTCCCGATGGAGGGCGATCGTCAACTCCACGACGCCTAAATTCGGACCGATATGCCCGCCGGTTTTCGACAGCTTTTCAATTAAAAACCGCCGGATGTCGGCGCTCAATTGTTTCAGTTCGGAGATGGACATCGTTTTCACGACGCGCGGATGGTCAATTTTTGTTACGTCCAACCAAGATCACTCGCTTTCGTTTCGTCGTTTTTCGGCCCGGTTCTTCTATGATACAGGTAGTATTATTATACATAATCAGGCGCGAAAAATCGACTTTGGCCGCCAAACGCCGCCGTTTCCGTCAAGCTATGCTGTTATCATCGCCAACAACAAACAAAGCGGCCGCCTCGCCCTGATCGAACAGGAAAGGCCGCCGCCCTATGTCAATGGTCGCGCGCTGCGACAAGCTCGCAAATGTAGGCGAGCGCGGCGCCATTCACCTTCGCTTGTCGCAAATGGCGCTGCGCTTCTTCGATGTGAACCCGCAGCGTTTGTTTCGCGCCGGCGAGCGTGAGAAGAGCCGGATACGTCGCCTTGTTGTTGTCGCGGTCGCTGCCGACTCGTTTTCCAATTTTTTCCTCGGCCCCTTCAATGTCGAGAATATCATCGCGAATTTGAAACGCGAGGCCTAAGTGGTCGGCAAAAGCCTCAAGCTCGCGCTGCTGCTCGGTGCTGGCGCCGCCGATGAGCGCTCCGGCACGCACGCTGTATTGCAGCATTTTCCCGGTTTTATGCCGGTGGATATACTCCAGTTCTGCAAGCGAAAGCGTTTTTCCTTCTCCTTCCATATCGGCGACCTGTCCGGCCACCATGCCTTCCGGGCCCGCCGCTTGCGCGAGCTGTTCGATGAGCTGGAGGCGGACGGGAGGGGAAATGCGATCGTCATCGATTTCGGCGATCAGCTGAAAGGCGTACGTCAGCAGCGCATCGCCAGCCAAAATCGCCATCGCCTCGCCAAACACTTTATGATTCGTCGGTTTGCCGCGCCGCAAATCATCATTGTCCATGCTTGGCAAGTCGTCGTGAATGAGCGAATACGTATGAATCATTTCCACCGCCGCGGCAACCGGCAGACCAAGGGCGGGATCTTTGCCAAGCGCCTGCACGGTCGCCAACAATAAAAGCGGACGAATGCGTTTGCCTCCGGCCTCGAGCGAGTACGCCATCGCCCGCCTGAGCGTCTCCGGCCCGCGGAGGCGCGCCATATAGCGGGAAAGCGTCTCCTCAACCGCCCGTTTTTGCCCGTTTAAAAACTGTTCAATCTCTCGCTGCTCCACCCGTTACTCCTCCTCCGGCGAAAAAGGCACGAGCTCGCCGTCTTCGCGCAGCAAATACTCGAGCTTGTTTTCCACCTGCTGCAGTTTGTCGTGGCATAGTTTCGACAGTTTCATTCCTTCTTGAAAAAAGGCGATGGCCTCCTCTAGCGGCACATTTCCTTCTTCGAGTTTTTCCACGATCGCTTCAAGCTGTTTCATCGCTTCTTCAAACGTCAGCTCTTTTTCTTCACTCATCGCGTTTCTCCTCCACTCCCATGACTTGGCAGTTCACCCGTCCATCTTGAACTCGAACTGACAGACGTTCGCCGACGGCAAGCTGGCTGAGCCGTTTGACAAGCTCCCCTCGCTCATTGTACACCAAACTATAGCCGCGTTCCATGACGCGAAGCGGGCTGAGCGCCTCGAGCCGGGCGAGATGGGAGCGAAAGCGGAACGCATGGCGCTCTAACGCCGACCGCATCGCTTTTTTCAACGCGGTGGCGGCCGCGATTTGCCGCTCTTTTACCCGTTCAAGCTCCGCCGCCGGATGATGGCGCCATAACCGCAAGCCAAGCTCGCGCAGCTGTCGATGCTTCTCGTCGACATACGATCGGCGCTGACGGTGAAGCCGCTCAAGCAAGGCATCGAACTGCTGCTCCTTTTGCTCGTACAACCGTTTCGGGTAGCGAAACGCGTACGACGCTTGCAGACGATCAAGCCGTTCTCGGCCGGCGGCGAGCCGTTCCTTCATGGCGCGGATGAGCCGCCATTTCCGCTCCGCGAGCCGCTCCGCCAACTCACCGACGTGCGGCACCGCCAGTTCGGCGGCGGCAGTCGGCGTCGGCGCGCGCAAATCGGCGACAAAATCAGCGATCGTAAAATCGGTCTCATGGCCGACCGCTGAAATGATCGGCACCCGGGAAGCGAAAATGGCGCGCGCGACCATTTCTTCATTGAACGCCCATAACTCTTCAATCGATCCGCCGCCGCGGCCGACGATCAAGACGTCGACCGCGCCGAGCTCGTTGGCCCGCTCAATGGCGCGGGCAATCGAGGAGGCGGCCCCTTCCCCCTGGACGAGCGCCGGAAATAAAATCACTTTCGCCAACGGATAGCGCCGGCGGATGGTGGTCATGATATCGCGCACCGCCGCTCCGGTCGGCGACGTGACAACGCCGATGCAGCGCGGAAAGGCGGGAAGCGGCTTTTTATGGGCCGACGCAAACAGCCCTTCCGCCTCGAGCCGCTGCTTCAGCTGTTCATAGGCCAAATACAAGCTGCCAACGCCTTCCGGCTGCATTTCTTTGACATACAGCTGATAGTTGCCGTTCGGTTCGTAGACAGAAATTTCCCCGCGCGCGAGCACGTTCATCCCGTCTTCAGGACGAAACGGTAAATGCTGGTTGTAGCCGGCAAACATGACGGCGGCAATGCGCCCTTGGCTGTCTTTCAACGTAAAATACATATGGCCGCGCGAATGCTGCTTAAAGTTGGAAATCTCGCCTTTTACCCATAAGTCGCGCAAATGCGGATCGACATCGAACTTGCGTTTGATGTACTTCGTCAATGCCCCGACCGTGACATATTTGACTTCCACGGATCCTTGCCCTCACTTTGCAGCCAGCTCTCGGGCCGCTTCGATCGTATTGTGCAAAAGCATCGTGATCGTCATCGGTCCGACTCCGCCCGGCACCGGCGTAATATAGCCGGCCACTTCTTTCACCGCCTCAAAATCAACGTCGCCGCACAGTTTGCCATTTTCAAGCCGGTTGACGCCGACATCAATGACGACCGCCCCGGGCTTGACGTGCTCTGGGCCGATGAGGCGGGCCTTGCCGGCGGCGACGATTAAAATATCAGCTTGGCGGGTGATGGCCGCTAGATCGTTTGTTTTGGAATGAGTGTACGTCACCGTGGCGTGTTCGCGCAAAAACAGCTGGCCAACCGGTTTGCCGACGATGTTGCTTCGGCCGATGACGACGACATGTTTGCCAACGATGTCAATGCCAGCGGACTTCACCATCGCGACAACGCCATGCGGCGTGCAAGGAAGAAACGCGCGCTGGCCGATCATCATTTTTCCGACGTTGATCGGGTGAAACCCGTCGACATCTTTTTCCGGGGCGATCGTTTCAATGACCGACCATTCGCGAATATGCTCCGGGAGCGGCAGCTGCACCAAAATGCCGTGCACCGCCGAATCGGCGTTCAAGGCGCGAATTTGCGCCAACAGCGTCTCTTCATCGACCGTTTTCGGAAACGAATAAAGAAAAGAACGAATACCGACTTCGGCACACGCTTTTTGTTTTCCTTTCACATAGGAATGTGACGCCGGATCATCGCCGACCAAAACGACCGCCAACCCCGGCTCGACGCCGACCGCTTTCAGCTGCGCCACCTCCTCCGCCAGCGCGGCGCGAATCGTCTTGGCCATTTCCGTTCCGCTAATGATTTGTGCTGTCATGGTCTCCCTTCTCCTCTCCTCGTCCATCATTCCGTCTTCTTCCGCCCAAGCGGCCGCTATCATGTTTGCAGCGCTGCTTTCACTTTGGAAAGCACACCGTTGACAAAACTTCCCGATTTTCCGTCGCCGAATTTTTTCGCCAGCTCCACCGCTTCGTCCAAGCTGACGCTCACCGGCACTTCATCGACGTATTTCATTTCGTACGTCGCCATGCGCAAAATGGCGCGATCCACGTTCGCCACCCGCTCAAGCGTCCACTTTTCCAAATTGGCGCGCAGCAGCTCGTCGATCTCTTCTCGATGCTCGACAACGCCCATAACCAGCCGGCGCAAAAACGGGTCGACTTCTTCTTCGCCAATGACGTTGGCCAGCGCCTCTTCCGGGGCAATGCGGCCGACATCGATTTGGAACAGCGCCTGCAGCGCCTTCTCACGCGCTTCGTGCCGCTTCATAGCCATCCCTCCTTACAAACACGAACATTTATATTGAAATGATATCATATTTTTCGGGAAAAACCACCTTTTTTCGATCGGTCGTTCGCTTGTCCGCCGTCCGCGCCACAGCCTCGTTCATTACAATAACAAACTTTGATGAAAAAAACAAAAGGCGGCTGCTTCTTTCGGCAGCCGCCTGGCTCTCATTGTTCGACCGCATCCGGTTCCTGCTTGCCGGCTTCAAACTGGATGCCGACGATATGAACGTTCACCTCGTTCGCCTCGAGGCCCGTCATGTTCCAAAGCGCTTGGCGCACGTTTTCCTGCACCTTTTTCGCCACGTTCGGAATGGAGGCACCGAACTGGACGAGGCAATACAGATCGATGATGACGCCGTCATCGCGCAGGTCGACTTTGACTCCTTTGCCGTGATGTTTCTTTCCAAACCGCTCGGCGACGCCGGCGGCAAAATTGCCGCGCATTTGCGCGATGCCCTCCACTTCCGACGCGGCAATGCCGGCAATCACCTCGATCACTTCCGGGGCGATTTCCACCTTGCCGAGCGCCGAATACGTTTGTTCTGTCTCAAAAATATGCTCCGACATAAGGCACCTCCTATTCTGCCTTCATAATATCATATAACTCCAAAAACTTCGTATTAAACTCGCCGCTTTGAAACTTTTCATGTTCCATTAATTTTATGTGGAACGGAATCGTCGTATGAATGCCTTCGATGACAAACTCCGAAAGCGCGCGTCTCATGCGGGCGATCGCTTCCGCGCGCGTCGGCGCGTGGACGATCAGCTTGGCGATCATCGAATCGTAATACGGCGGGATCGCATAACCGGGATAAGCGGCGGAATCGACGCGCACGCCCGGTCCGCCGGGCGGCAAGTACATGGCGATTTTCCCCGGCGACGGCATAAAGTTTTTCGCCGGATTTTCCGCATTGATGCGGCATTCGATCGCCCAGCCGTTGAACGTAACGTCATCTTGGGTGATCGACAGCTTTTCGCCCGCGGCGATGCGAATTTGTTCCTTCACCAAATCGACGCCGGTGATCAGTTCGGTGACCGGATGCTCGACTTGAATGCGCGTATTCATCTCCATGAAGTAAAATTGTCGGTGGCGATGGTCGTAAATGAACTCGACCGTGCCGGCGCCGGTGTAGTTGACCGCTTTCGCCGCCTTGACGGCCGCCTCACCCATTTTTTGGCGCATCTCGTCATCAAGCGCTGGCGACGGCGCTTCTTCGACGAGTTTTTGCAGCCGGCGCTGAATCGAGCAGTCGCGCTCACCGAGGTGGATCGTGTTCCCGTACGAATCGGCGAGCACTTGAATTTCCACATGGCGGAAATCTTCGATATATTTCTCAATATAGACGCCGGGGTTGCCGAACGCCGTCGCCGCTTCCTGCTGGGTGATGTTGATGCCTTTGATGAGTTCCTCTTCGTTGCGGGCGACGCGAATCCCTTTCCCGCCGCCGCCGGCCGTCGCTTTGATGATGACCGGATAGCCGATCTCTTGGGCGATCGCCTGCGCCTCATCGAGAGTTTCAATGACTCCGCGCGATCCGGGCACAATCGGCACGCCGGCTTCGCGCATCGTTTCGCGGGCAATATCTTTTATGCCCATTTTGGCGATGGCTTCCGGGCTCGGGCCGATGAACGTCACGTGGCACTCGCGGCACAGCTCGGCGAACGCTTCGTTTTCCGCCAAAAATCCGTAGCCCGGATGAATGGCGTCGCAACCCGTGAGCGTGGCAACGCTCATGATGTTGGTGAAATTCAAATAGCTGTCTTTCGACGCGGTCGGTCCGATGCAGTAGGCTTCATCGGCGAGCTGCACGTGCAAAGCGTCGCGGTCGGCTTGCGAGAAGACGGCGACCGTCTCAATGCCGAGCTCGCGGCAAGCGCGAATGATGCGAACAGCGATTTCCCCGCGATTCGCCACTAATACTTTTTTGATCATCGCTCTCTCTCCTTACTCAGGCTTGACTAAAAACAGCGGCTGGCCGTATTCGACAAGCTGGCCGTTTTGCACGAGCACCTCGACAATCTCGCCTTCGACTTCCGCCTCAATTTCGTTAAACAGCTTCATCGCTTCGATAATGCACACCACCGTATCTTTTTTCACTTTGTCGCCCGGCTTGACATACGGCGGCTTGTCCGGCGCTGGGGCGGCGTAGAACGTGCCGACCATCGGCGAAGTGATTTGATGAAAAGCTCCTTCTTTCGCCTGCTTCGCCGCCGAAACGGCCGGCTGATCGGCCTCGGTTGCCGGCGCTTCAGCAGCCGCCTGAACAGGCATAGCGGCGGGCGCTGGGGCAGCGGGAGCCGACACCGTCACAGCGGGAGCGGGCTGGGCGGCGGGCGCCGAGACAACCGCCGGCGTGACGGCGACCGCGGCCGCCGCTTTTTTCATATGTACTTTCGTTTCACCTTGTTCGTATACAAATTCATCGATCGAAGATTGGTCAATTAAGCGGATCAATTCGCGGATCTCTTGGATTTTCATCGTTCCTCACACCTTTCTTCAAGTGTCAAGAAGCCTGCCCCGCAAAGGCATTCAAACATATTCATAACGATTATATACACAACCGTCAGGAAAACGAAAGACTTTTACAAAAAAAAAGAAGCCGCCCAGAAAGAGCAGCGCGTTCACCCGGCCGGCTGGAACTCGACCGTCACGTATTCGGCATCGGGCATTTCCTTTTTCACCATATGGATGATTTCGTTCGCTGATTTCGCTGAGCTTTGTTTCGCTTTGATCGTCACGCGCACTTGGCTGTCATCGGCGCGCACGAGCACGTCTTCATAGCCGCCTTTCGATTTGATGAGCGTTTCCAATGTCGCTTCTTTTTCGGAGAGCGCCTGCAGCTTTTCAATTTTATTAAGCGCTTCGTTCTTTTGCTCGGCTGTGGCGTTCGCTGAGGCGACGATGGCGTTCAACTCATCGCGCAAGCGGCTCCGCTCATCCTCGATTTTCATGCGCAGCGCCGTAAATAAGTCATCGCCCGTCTCTTTCGCGGCCGATGGCTTTTGTGTCTCCTCAACCGCCACGCTCGGCTCGTCGGTGTTCTTTGTTTTTTCGCCAGCAGTGAACGCCGGGCTGTTGTTCATGTTTTTCGGCGCGGTCACATAATAGACCGACAGCACAACGACCAAGCTCAACATTGTCAGCAGCCAAACGGTTTGCTTTTTCAACATTCCGGTCTCCTCCCCTTACCCATCATTTTTTCGGCAAGACAGCGACGCGGTAGCTCGGAACGTTTAAGACGCGCGTCACCGCCTCGACGATCCATTTTTTAATTTGCAAATTGTCCGCTCCTTTGGCGACAACGAGCACGCCGCGGATGTCCGGCTTTTTTGTGGCGACAACGAGCGGGGTTTCCTCCTCGCCATTGCGAATGATGATCACTTCTTCATTGGTCGACTGATTTTCAATCGTCCGCTTTCCGCCTTCCTTATCGCTTTCCTCAGTCGTCTGCCGCTCTGTGGAACGCTTTTTCTCAAACAGCTTGAGGTCCGTCGAATCGATGTTGACGACGACAGTGACGTCATCGACCCCTTCGATCGACTCAAGCGCCGCTTTTAACTCTTTCTCGTACTGTTCCTCATAGGCAGCAATCACTTTTTCTTTCGTCTCTTTGCTCGCTAGAAACGCCGGCTCCGCCGAGGAAGACGGCTTGATGGCGGAAGGGCGGGTCGCCTCGTCCCCCCCTCTGTTCGTCCAGTGGCTCGCCGCCATAAAAACGATGCCAGCCAGCAACAGCAAGACCATGTAAGAAAACGGTGACTTTTTCGGCCCCCCTCCCCCGTCTTCGTCCTTCGCCGGTGAAGAAATGAGGCGCTTTAAAAACGGCAGCATCCCCCCTATTCCCTCCCCCTGAATTGCACATCAATTTTATGTTCATCCACTTCCCAGCGTCCGGCGAGAAACGAGCGCACCTCCTCAGCCAGCGCGGCGTCGCCCGCCGACCAATCCGGCGGCTTTGTCGTGTCGATCGTGACCGGTTCCACCGTCCCGGCCGGCCGCTGCTTTGAAAGGACGACAGAAATCGTCCGGATGTCATCCGGCATGCGCCAAGTTTCGCTTGTTGGCTCAGCGGAAACGTTGACGTCGGCTTTCAACCCATACTTTTTCATCAACTCCTCGTTTACGTCGTTTTCGAGCTGGACAGCCATTTGTTCTAAAATATATGCGCGTTGCGAGGCTTGTATTTCTTTTTTCTGCCGCTCGATTTCATTTTTTATGGCATCTTCCCCCGTTTGCTCGCCGGAAAAGCGGGCCAGCGCCGAAGCGACAAGCTGTTCCGGCGCAACCGAGGCCAGCCGCAACACCGGAGTAAGCATCACTAGCAACAACAGCAGCCCGATGGCCATTTTGACATATTTTTGCATCGTTCCGGACGGCAGCAAAAAATCGATGACCACCGCAAACAGCAAAAACAAAATAATGTTGGTGACCCACTCAATGACAAATGGCATACGGCTCCTCCTAGCGGACCATCATCGTAATGTTCCCAGCCATGATCATGACCGTGAGACTGAGGAAAAACATGAGCGATACGATGAGCAGCGCCGCCAGCACGTAGGCGATGCTTTTGCCGATGATGTTTAGGCACGACAAGACCGGCCCGCCGCCAAGCGGCTGTAAAAGCGCCGCCGACAGCTGATAAACGACGACGATGGCGAAAATTTTCACGGCGGGAAACACGGCGATCATCAATAAAATCGCCACTCCGACCAATCCGACAGCGTTTTTCAACAGCATCGAGGCGGCGACGACCGTATCGGCGGCGTCTGTGAACAATTTGCCGACGACCGGAATGAAGTTGCCAGTGACGAATTTCGCCGCCCTTAACGCGACGCCATCCGCCACCGCAGCCGTCGCACCGCGCACGGACATGACGCCAAGAAACACGGTCAAAATGACGCCGAGCAGCCCGATCGCCACCTTGTTCAGCAAATTGGCGAGCTGGGTCGCCTTGTACCGGTCGCTGAGCGTGCTGACAATCCCTAAAAGCGCCGCCAGCAGCAACAATGGCAAGGTGACATATTCGACGACCGTCCCCGTCGTCGTCATCAAAAATAAAATGAGCGGGTGAAAAAACGCCGCTGATACCACGCCGCCCGAAGCAGCGAGCAGGGCGAGCAGCAGCGGCACCAAAGCGATGATGAAATGGCTCATCGTGCGCACCGCTTCGAGCGCATAGTCCGCTGCAAGCCGGAAGCTGTTTAAAGCGATCAGCAGCAGCACCATATAGATGACCGCTTGGGCGATTTTGCTCACTTCCTGTTGGGCGAACGCGTTTTGCAGCGATTGGAGCACCGTGCTGAACACCGCGAGTAAAATGAGCGTGCCAAGCAGCTTGCCGTTGACTTGGAGCTCGTAAAACAAGTAGCTAGCAAGCGCCTTCAGCCACTCAGCGGGCGACCATTGCCGCTCGCCGCTTATAAAATCGGCGAGCGGGCCTTTTTCGCTTTCCGGCAAAAAACCGCCGTACTCATGAACGATCGTTTCCCAATAGCGGCGGATCTCGCTCACATCCAGGCGGGCGAGCTGTTCGCTGATGGACGACTCGCCGCTTGCGGCTTGTACGATCAACGGGGAAAAAAAGAAGCCCACTAGCACAGCGGACAAAACCGTGATTCGTTTCACCCCGTCCCCCCCCCTTATCGCGCCGCCGGAATCAGGCTGATGACCGCTTCGATAATGGCGGTCAAAATCGGCACGGCGAGCGCCAAAATGACGATTTTTCCGCCAAGCTCAATTTTGGCGGCGATCGCCCCTTGACCGGCGTCTTTGGAAATTTGGGCGGCAAACTCGGCGATGTAGGCGATGCCGATGATTTTCAACATCGTCTCTAAGTACACCATTTGAATGTGGGCGCCCTCGGCCATTTCCCGCAGCATCGTCAAAATGCGGCTGATTTGGTCCACAAGCAGCAAAAAAATGGTGCAGCCGACAAACACCGTCAGCAAAAACGCGAGATTCGATTTTTGCTCCTGCAGCAGCACCGCTAAAAACGTGGCGATCAACCCGAAACCGACAATTTGCAAAATGTCAATGGCCGATCCCCCCTACCCGCGGAACAAAAAGACATCTTTAATTTTTTGGAATAAATCGCTCACAATCGAGGCGACCATAAACAAGATGTAAATGAAGCCGAGCAGCGTCACCCATTGGGCGTATTCTTTCCGCCCCATCTGATCGAGCACCGTGTGCAAAAACGCGATGACGATGCCGACGCCGGCGATTTTTAAAATGAGATCGACGTCGATGCCCATTGTTTCCGCCTCCTGTCTACATGAGTAAAATGACGAGCAGCAGCCCGGCTAGCACGCCTAAACTTTTCGCCATCTTGGCGTAGCGCGCCTCATGATCGACCGCTTCCGCTTCCTCGCGTTCAAGATGGGCAAGCGCCAACGCGATTTGCTTTTGCTGGGTGAGGCGATCGTACTGGCCAAGCGTAGCCCCAAATTGCAGCATGACTTCAAACTCCCCCTGCGTCAGCGCCGTTTTTTCCCATACGGCGCGCAAACTTTTTTCCCACGCCATGGCCGCGCTTGTTTCCCCGGCGTTCAATGCGGCGGCAAACCGTGCAAACAGTTCGGAAAAAGGGGCGGCGGTCTGCCGGGCGAGGCGGTCAGCCGCGTCAGCCAATGGGGTATGGCCGTACATCACCTCGGCTTCCAACACCCGCAGCGCCGCCTTCAATTGGCGAAGTTGGCGCGGCCGCTCATGCAGCAGACGGGAAGCGGCCGTCCCCAACCATGTCGAGGCGGCGAGGATCAATAAAGCCCCAACCCATTTCATCGGCTCGCCACCGCCCGTTCATACAATATCGACCCGTCGGCATCGAGAATGCGCCGGATGGAACCGGGGCGAGGGACGCTCGTCAGCTCCACAAACCGTTCAAACACCTTTTGTTCCATCACTACTCGCAGGGTGGGGCGCTGCCAGACATCTTTGAGGCTGCGGCCGTGCACCGTCGTCCATACCGAAACGCCGGCGTTCGCCGCCTCCAGCACCGCCTCGCTGTCCTCTTCGCGCCCGATTTCATCAACAATGATGACATCCGGGCTCATCGAGCGAATCATCATCATCATTCCTTCCGCCTTCGGACAAGCGTCCAACACATCGAGGCGCGGACCGAACGAAAATTGCGGAACGCCTTTGACACAGCCGGCAATTTCCGATCGTTCATCGACAATCGCCACCTTTTGCGCCGCCATCTGGTTCGTTCCGCTGCTGATCAAGCGGGCCGCATCGCGCAAGAGCGTTGTTTTCCCGGTTTGCGGCGAACCGATGATCATCGTGTGCCGAAAGCGGCGGCCGTCATACACATAGGGAAGAAGCGGTTCGGCAATGCCGACTTGTTCTTTGGCGATGCGAATGTTAAAAGAGGAGACATCGCGAATGGCTTTCACTTTTCCGCCTTCGGTGATCACTTTGCCAGCCAGGCCGACGCGGTGCCCCCCCTCAATCGTGATAAATCCACGCTTGAGCTCTTCTTCAACCGCATACATGGAATAATGGCTCAATTTGTTGAGCAAATGCACCCCGTCCTCTTTCGTCACCTCATACGGCAGCAAACGGGCTTTGCCGCGCGCAATCACCTCAAGCGGTCGGGAGATGCGGATGCGGATTTCTTCCACCTCATGAGGCCCGACAAGCGATTGTTGCAGCAGCGCAGCGATCGGTTTCGGCAACATTCCCCATACCGCTTCCATAGCCCTCCCCCTTTTCATGTGGACTAGTTCATATGTATGGGCAGAGCGGGGCATTTATGCCTTACTTGTCAATCGTAAACGAATCGGCGCATCGCTGCTTGCCGGTCACGAACTTATTGATGCCTTACTTGTAAATCGCAAACAAAATGAGCGCCACTCCGAGGGCAACGAATCCGAGCCGGGAAAACGAAAGCTCGTCCGCTAGCGAAAGCAGCCCGATCGCCATCGTGACAATCATCATCGTCGGACCGACGACAGCGAGGGCGGCGTTTACAGCCAACGCCTTTTTGACGTCGTTGAAAACGAGCATCAACAGCGCTGCACTCAGCTCAATCAGCGCCGACACCATCCGGATGCCAGCCATCGACAGCACGGACGGGTCGATCGACCGCAGCCATTGTTTCATGTTTCCCTCCTAGTTGACAAAATGGAATCGGTTAGTACAAACGTATGCAAAAACAAGACGGTTCAGAAGAAGATTTTGTCGCTCGACCAGCGCATAAAAAAAGCGGCCCCAAAAGGCCGATGAAAAAGAGCAGCCGTTTACCGCTCCCAAAATAAAGAAGGGACCCGAAACGGATCGGGACCCCCTCTTTCGTTGCCGACTATACGTGCTGACTGCTTTTGTCGCATGGAATGCCGCTATGTTGAAGGGGGCGATCGGAACCCCTTCTTTACGTTGCTGTCTATACGTGCTGACTGCTTCTCTCGCATGGAATGTTGCTATCTTGAAGGGGGGCCGAAAAGGACTGGGACACCCTCTCTCATCGCTATCTAGGCACTAACCGCTTCCCTGCCACACGATATGCTGTGTCTTTCTTGAGGGGAGATCGCCTTTTCGGGCAGCCCCTGCGCCGCCCGCCGCTTACGCCCGCGACACGTAGGTACCGTCAGCCGTGTTGATGATGAGCGTGTCGCCTTCATTCACAAAAAACGGAACTTGAACGACGAGGCCGGTCTCGAGCTTCGCCGGCTTCGAACCGCCCGAAGCGGTGTCGCCTTTGATGCCAGGCTCCGTTTCCACCACTTTTAGCTCAACGGTGTTCGGCAGCTCGACGCCGATCGTTTCACCTTGATACATCATGATGAACACTTCCATATTTTCTTTCAAAAACTTCAGCTCATGTTCGATTTGTTTCGCCGGCAGCTCGATTTGTTCGTACGTTTCCATATCCATAAAGACGTGCTGGTCGCCGTTGGCGTACAAATATTGCATTTTGCGCGTGTCAATCTGCGCCCGGTTCACTTTTTCGCCGGCGCGGAACGTCCGCTCTTGAATGGCGCCGGTCCGCAAATTGCGCAGCTTCGAACGGACGAACGCCGCTCCCTTGCCCGGCTTGACATGCTGGAACTCAAGAACGCGCCAAATTTCGCCGTCCACTTCAATCGTCAGCCCTGTGCGAAAATCGTTGACTGAAATCATTGGCCCAAATCCTCCTCACACAATCCGTTATAAAATGATGAGCTCTTTCGGCGAATGGGTGAGCGCTTCGTTCCCGTCGGCGGTGATGACGGTATCGTCTTCGATCCGCACCCCGCCAAGCCCCGGAATATAAATGCCCGGCTCGACGGTGACGATCATGCCCGGCTCAAGCACAGCGTCGGAACGGAAGGAAAGCGTCGGCCCTTCGTGAATTTCAAGGCCGATCCCATGGCCGGTCGAATGGCCGAAATAATCGCCATACCCTTTTTCACGAATATAGTCGCGCGTCAACGCATCGGCCTCCTTGCCGGTTATGCCGGCTTTCAGGCCAGCCATGCCGCGCCGCTGCGCCTCAAGGACGACTTCATAAATCGTCCGGAGCTCGGCGCTGATGTCGCCGACGGCCACCGTCCGCGTCAGATCGGAACAATACCCTTTGTAATAAGCCCCGAAATCAAGCGTCACGAGCTCACCGCGCTCAATCGTCTTCTCTGACGCCACCCCGTGCGGCAACGCTGAGCGATAGCCGGAGGCGACGATCGTATCAAAAGAGGACGAAGACGCCCCTTGCTTGCGCATAAAAAACTCCAGCTCATTCGCCACTTCGATTTCCGTAACGCCCGGACGGATGAATGACAAAATATGAGCAAACGCCGCATCGGCGATGGCGGCTGCTTCCTTTACTATCTTAATCTCTGCCTCCGACTTAATCAAGCGCAATTTTTCCACCAGCGAAGATGTCGGAACGAGCTCGGCGCCAATCGCCTCCTGATACGTCTGATGCGCCGCGTACGTGACGTTTTCCTGCTCAAAACCGAGCCGGTTGATGCCGAGCCGCTTGACTTGATGGGCGATTTCCTTCACGATCGGCCCGCTATGTTCGACAACTTCAAAGCCATCAGCCTGTTTTGTCGCTTGTTCGACGTAACGAAAATCGGTAATCAACACCGCCCCGTCACAGCTGACGAGCGCGACGCCGGCCGTGCCGGTGAACCCGGTCAAATAGCGGCGGTTGTAGCCGTTTGTGACCAACAGCCCATCGATCCCGTGCTCTTGTAGAAGTTTTCGCAGCTTTTCTAGCTTTTCCATCCCGCATTCCCCTCTTCCCGCGTATTTGGCTTCCCCGTTCCTGCCGAAGAGGCCGAGGGCGTCCCGAACGGGAACGATGCCAAAACAATAAAAACCTTCTTTATTTTACCATACTGAGGACGATCCCGTCATCTATCCGTTGCGCGGGCAAGAAAATCAACTCCCTTCTTTTGCCGCCTCTTTTCCCTCGCTTGCCGACGGCTGGTTCATTTCTTGCGCTTCAAAAGAAATCGAGTAGCCGACGAACACCCCGTATAAAATGTATAAACAGAGCGTCGTGATCACCGTATTGGCGTCGAGCTTAGCAACGGGCTGAACATGGAAAAAGAGCGGATGAAACAAATAAAACACCACCGCCCATAACCCGGCGCCGTAGACCATCCCCGCCCACATGCCGCGCACGTTGCGAAGCAGCGCATAATACAAAAGCGCCGCCCCGATCGAAAGGATGCCGATCAACACGATCGCCGCGTAGTTTCCGGCTTTTCCATACTTCCAGTCGCCAGCGACCCACGGAATGAGAATCATGTTCGGACTGATGTCGCTAAAATTGAAAAAGTACGCCAAATAACCGATCAAGCTCCAAAATACTCCGCCGACAAACCCAATGATGATCGTTTTCTGTACGAGCGTCATCGGTCGTTCCGTTTTCTCCTGCTCGAGTGTTCCGTTTTGTTGCGCCATCATACTGCACCTCCTTACGTGTTAGTATGACCGGCTGCCTTCTCCCCCATGAATGAAACGAAAAAATGATCATGCTTGTGTAAATGATGGTTTTTTTGGAAATCATAACAGTAACATCAACCTAGAGGTTTCCGGACGTTTCTTGTAGAATAAAATAATAAACATAAAAATAGGTTGGTGTTGATCAAATGAAACGAGTGGAGAAACCGCTGTACGGCGGGCAGGCGGTAGTGGAAGGAGTCATGTTTGCCGGCCGAACCCATTCGGTCACCGCCGTTCGCCGTCCGGATGGAACGATTGACTATTTCACTTTGCCGCGGCGCGTCTATCCGACATTGGCTTTGCTTAAAAAAATTCCGTTCGTCCGCGGCATCGTCGCCATCGTGGAAGCGAGCGCGAACGGGGCGAAACATTTGCAGTTCGCCAGCGAACGGTATGAAGCCGGTTCGGAGGAGGGGCGGACAGAAGGCGAAAACAGCTCCAAACTGACGCTCATCGTTGGCGCCGCCGTCATTGGGGTGCTCTCCTTTTTGTTCGCCAAAACGGTGTTTACGCTCGTTCCGGCGCTTGCCGCCGCCTTCTTACAGCCGCTCGTTCCGGGCAAGACGGGCCAAATTTTGCTTGAAGGGGTTTTTAAACTCGCCTTATTGCTTGGCTATATTTTCTTTCTTTCGCTCACACCGCTTGTTCGCCGCGTGTTCCAATACCACGGCGCCGAACATAAGGTCATCAACGCGTACGAAGCGGGATGGCCGCTGACGGTGGAACACGTCCAGCGCGCTTCCCGCCTTCACTACCGATGCGGCAGCAGCTTCATTTTATTTACGGTTGTCGTCGGCTTGTTCCTCTACTTATTTGTGCCGACCGAGCCGCTTTGGCTGCGGGTTCTCAACCGCCTCGCCTTAATTCCGGTCGTGCTTGGCGTTTCGTTTGAAGTGCTGCAGTTTACAAATAAATTGAGAGACATTCCGCTGCTGCGCTGGCTTGGCTACCCCGGCTTGTGGCTGCAGCGGCTGACGACCAAAGAACCGGACGATGACCAGGTGGAAGTGGCCATCGCCTCATTTCAGCGTCTTCTTGATCTGGAAGCCGAAACGGAAAAGAAACAAGCGGTGCAGTAATCGTTCAAAAGGGGGTGGACTCATTGCGGCGCCGAACCATTCATCCGCTTGTTGGGGTTACCATCATGCTTGGGACGGTTGGCATTCTCTATACACTTTTTGCCCATCCGACGGTGCTGTTCCGCCAGCTGCTGTTTGTCGCCCTGTTTGTGGCCGCCATCTTCCTCTTCTATCGATTCGTCTATCAACGCCGCACCGACAGCGATCGATGGTCGTACGGAAAGGCGGTGCGGCAATCGAAAAAGCTCCATCCCCGCCCCGGGCGCAAACAGACAAAGCCGGCAAAGCTGAAGCGGCCGCTCAAAAAGCGGACGGCCATTCCGCATCTGACCGTCATTGAGGGCAAAAAAGGCAAAAAAAAGAATCGAGCTTCATTTTAGCTTGATTCTTTTTTTGTCTCTTCGCCCATTCGATTCGCGCCAGCGACAAACGGTGGTGACCGCACTCCGATTTAATACGCCCATTGGCGCAAAAACTGCCGCGTCCGCTCGCGTCCGTAATCGATCAAACGGCGGCGCGCTGTCGGATCAATCGAAAATTCGGTGGCCATGACGTTGTCCACCGGCAAAAAGACGATATTTTTTTCGTGGCGGCGCGAGATGTAGCGCGCATCGTGCGCCTCTTTCATCGCCGCAAACAGCGCCTCATATAAATCGAGGGCGTTGCTGATCGTCCGCTTTGGCCGCTCCCCGGGCTTGGGGCTCAACTGAACGCCCAGCACCGGGCGTTTTTTCATTTTCTTTTCCTCATCGAACAAAAAGAGCGGAAAATTGCTTAGCACCCCGCCGTCAACGATGAGCGCCAGACCGTCCCGCCCGTTTAACCGGACCGGCTCGAAGAAATACGGAATGCTGATGCTCATCCGCACCGCTTTGGCGACGGAAAACGTTTTGGCATCAATGCCGTACCGATGCAAATCGTCCGGCATGACGACGATGCGTCCATTGGTGACATCGGACGCGACAATCGACAAGCTGCCGGCCGGCACATCTTGAAACGTCCGCACGCCGCGGGCGGCAAGCGCAGCCTCCAGCCACTGCTCAAACGCCTTTCCTTGATACAAGCCGAGACGCCAGTAAAGGCGCACCCATTTCCAAAGCGGGAATGGAATCCACTGCGGACGCGCATCCAAAAACTGCTCCAGCTCCAGCTCCTCAAGCAGTCGAGCGATGTCCCGGGCGCTGTAGCCCGCTGCCAGCAGCGCCGAAAGCAACGCCCCCGCACTCGTGCCGGCAAGCCGCTTCCAGCGCAGTCCTTTTTCCTCAATCGCTTCATACGCTCCAAGCAGCGCAAATCCTTTGACTCCGCCGCCGGAAAAAACGAGATCAATGTCCATCGCCGCGCCCCCTTTTTTGGCCGTTTATACATATGTAAGACCAAACAAGGGCGCTTAGTACGGCGAACAAAAAAGAGCAAGCCTTCCGCTTACTCTCCTTGTTCATTGCGCGCTTGGACATCGCGAAGCGCTTGAATGCGGCGTTCGTCTTCTTGAAAATACTGCACCAAATCGCCGATCCGGTCAATGGCGTTCCAGCTTAAATGATGTTCAATCCCTTCCACGTCGCGATAAATGTTCTCTTCGTTGACGCCGATCAAGCGGAGAAACTGCTCAAGCAGCTCATGGCGATAAACGAGCCGCTGCCCGATTTTTCTGCCCTTTGGCGTCAATACTAACCCACGGTATTTTTCATACACCAAATACTCGTCTTTATCGAGCTTTTGCACCATTTTCGTCACTGAGGAGGGATGAACGGACAACGCCTCAGCGATGTCAGAAACGCGGGCATAGCCCTTCTCTTCGATCAATAAATAAATTTGTTCGATATAGTCTTCCATGCTTGGTGTCGGCAACGCATGTCCCCTCCTGCCACATTCGCCTGCCATCCTTCCCCAGCCTACACACCGCTAGCGTTCCCGGCAGGTCAAAAAATAGCAATCAATCCCATTATACCATGAAGAGGACATTACGTAAAATACTGCACTTGAGCGGCCGGAAAAAAGCGAGCGATATACGAGCGAATCGTTTCCTCCAGCTCCTGTGCTTCCTCGTCAACGTACACATATTTGCCGATGCCGTGCCGCCCCCATTTATACTTGCGCTTCGATTCGTCCAAATCGAGCTTGGTGTTTGGGTAACGCTGCTCGATGACCCGCTTGGCCGGCTTGGTAAACCGATGCTGGATGAGCTCAAACGTCAAATCCGACAAGTCGACCCCTTCCAATTGCCGGGCGAGCTCCTGAAACAATTCGAAATACCCTTCCTCCCAACCGTCATGCCGGTAAATCGGCGCGACGACAAAGCCGAGCTTATAGCCGGCGCCGGCCACTTTGCGCGCCGCCGCAAGCCGCGCGTCAAAGGACGATGTTCCCGGCTCAAAATGGCGGATGACATAGCGGGAGTTGACGCTGAAGCGAAACCGCGTCTTGCCGTTATGCTTCGCATCAAGCAAATGGTCGACATGCTCGTACTTCGTCACAAACCGGAGCCGCCCGTAGTCGGTCGCGCCGATAAACTCAATCGCTTTTTTGAGCGAATGGGTCAAATGGTCGATCCCGACGATGTCCGACGTGCACGCCGCCTCAAAGCGCGTAATCTCGGGCGCGCGCTCGTCAATATACGTTTGCGCCTGGGCGAAAATGTCGTCCAAGTTGACATACACGCGGATGTACGGCTTGCTTCCTAATGTCGTCTGCAAATAGCAATAATGACAATGGCCCATGCACCCGGTCGCCAGCGGCAGCGCGTACTCTGCCGACGGCTTTGAGGAGTCGAATTTCAGCGTCCGCCGCACGCCGACAACGAGCGTCGCTTTCGCGTTTCGATACCGCGCCAGCTCCGTCTCCCCCGGAATGCCGCGCACTTGATTATGCGACGTCGTCTCGCGAATCTCGATGCCCATGTGCGTAAATTTCTCATACAGTTCCTTCCCGAGCGGATACGACAACGCCTCCGGCTCGAAATACACAAGTTTGGGCACAAACGGTTTCATTCGTTTCCCTCCAAGTTTTCATATTCGATGTTAGTATGGTTCAAGGATGGAGGGAAATCGCATACTTCTTTTGCTTGGCATCATTTTTCATGGAAGGCTCATTGCCCCTAATTTGAGCTGTTCATCTCCCACCGAAACCAACGACCATGCCCATCGGTTTCCGCCACGATTTGCTGGTATTCTCGGTTGCCAATCATGCCATCCAGATGCAATTTCCGATCCCACATGTTGTTATACACATGGAACCAATCCCGCTGACGGCCGATTTCGTGAATCCGCTCAAGCAACACACGCTTTTTCTCATCTGACATTTGGTTGGCGACATGCGTGTGGAAGACACAAACAACGGTCTCGGACGGCACTTGTGCCACGATCTCAGCAAGAAGGTTGCCCCCGTCTCCCTCGATCAGGCGCACCGGCACTTGTTCCAGTCGACGAGCCGCTTGGACAAACAGCTGGCGCCGATCCTGATGTTCAGGCCAAATGAGCGCCTCCATCCATCTTCGATCATCCTCTTTTTTCAAGTCAATCACATGCAAATCGATACCGATCCGTTCGGCAACCGGCGGACTTTCCGGCAACAAGAATGGCCATCGATTTCCACGAATGCTTGAGGTAATAACGACATCAGAGCTTAAATTTCCGTATGAACCCTGCCGGCCATACTCGTACCGGTACTGATCCCAAGCCAGCTGCAGACCGGCGCTTGTGCCAATTTCAATAAGTGACAGAGGCGTTTTCACTTGTTCATAGATCCAACAAAACACTGGATATAAATACGCACAACGCCGGACTTCATTGGTTTGTACAAGCCGGTGAACCAAAATGTCTTTTATATCCTCCCAGTAGCAAAGGCAAAAATCACGGAAATAAGGAAAAGCAGCTTCTGGTGCCCGTGGCTTCTTAACGATGCTTCCGTAAAACTCGCGCAACTCATGTTGATACCCTTTTAGCAATAAATCATGCACCGCCCCAAACAACAAGTTGGGAATCGGCTGACCGCTGCGGGCATGCGAAGCAAGACTGAGAAGCTTCTCATCCGCAGCAATGTGGAAAGAAAGGTGTTCATACAACGGACTAGATCCACGGCATTCATAAACACCAAAACATCGAAATCGTTCAGCGACCCACGTGAAGTTCAACTCGATCCTCTCCTTAATTTCCCACATTCTCCCTTTCACCGCATCCCAAGAGAACTCGATCGATCCCCTCCTTATACTATATTCGCTCTACTTTAACGGATCTCCTTTCCAAACCTTCTCGCTACTTTGTCCTCCATCATGACGCAAGCGCTCCAGCAATGATATACTAAAAGTGAAACGGAAAGGAGGAAGCGGCGATGTCCCATGAGCTTGCCGAACTGCTTCGCTCGGTGCTGAAAGAAGAACTGCAGCGGATTCATGAACGTCTCGGCCGCCTGGAAGCCAGACAGCAACGCCTTGAAGAACAGCAGCAGCGCCTAAAGGAAATGTTGGACCGTTTGCTCAGCGCGACGCGCAGCCATTTCGAACAAACGGAGGACAAGCCGGTCGGCCATCAGCGCATGTCCGAGGGCGTGCCACATGACTGGCGCCATGTGAACATGGCGATTGACTATTTGAAGCATAAAATCAGTCAGCACGATTTCGAAATCGATCAACTAAAAAAGCAGCTCGAACGCCAACAACCAAAATAAACGCGCATGCCCGATGATCGGCGCATACGCTCCAGCCGTCCAGCTTATCCCCGTTTCCGAATGCGGAAGTGGTCTTCCAACAGCCCCCAGTTTTCCGGATACGGATACCCGAGCACCCAGTAGCTGATCCCGCGCAATCCGTATTCTTTCACCAAGTCAAATTTCGCCAACGCGCTGCGGGCGTCTTCAAACCATACTTCGTGCTGGCGGCCTTGTTCGTCCGTGTAGCGGTAAAACGGCGAAGCCGCCGCCGCATCGTATTGGATCGACGCTCCGTAGCGAATGGCGCGCTCGAGCGCCTCTTTCGGACTGAACGTTTCCGCCTCTTGACCTGGCACGTGCGGCAGCACCCAGTCGCGGGCGTAAATTTGAAATCCCATCATGATTTTCTCCCGCGGAATCACGGTCACCGCATAATCGAGCACGCGCCGAATTTGATTCACCGGCGAAATGGCTTGCGGCGGCCCGAACCGGTAGCCCCATTCATAGGTCATGAGCACGACGAAATCGGCGATGCGCCCGTGGGCTGGATAGTCGTGCGCTTCATACAGCAATCCTTTTTGTTCCGCGCTGATTTTGGGAGCGAGCGATGTCGATAACCAATATCCTTCCGCGTGAAGCCGAGCCGCCGCCCGCCGCAAAAACGCGTTATACCGCTCGCGGTCGGACGGGTAGACATTTTCAAAATCGACATTCAGCGCCCGGTATCCTTTCGCCCGCATCACTTGAATGATGTTCTCAAGCAATCGTGTTTGCAGCGTGGCAGCAGCCAAGATCGTCTGCGCCAATTTTGAACCTGGATCCTGATACGTAAAGTTGGTGATCGTCATCATCGGCACGACGCGGGCGGCAAAAGCGGCCTGAATGATCGCCACATCGTTGACGGGATTCAGTCCGCCATCAGCGCGGATCGTGTAGGCGAACGGGGCGGCGTACGTCAAATGGCGGCCGACTTCGCGCACTTGCTCCGCTCCTTTCTCCCCTTGGTCGATCGTGAAGGCGTTCACCTCGATGAGCGGTTTCGCCGGCGGGATGACGAGCCGCTGTCCGGGAGCGATGACATTCGGATCAGCGATGGGGTTGAACTCGATGATTTGTTGGACGCTGACTTGATAAGTGGCGGCAATTTGTCCTAACGTTTCTCCAGCGCGCACCGTATGAATGCGAGCCGGAATCACCAACGGCGTGCCCGGATAAATGAACGCCGGATTGGCGATCCGGTTCGCCTGCACGATGGCTTCGACCGCCACTCCATAGGCGCGGGCGATCTGCCATACCGTTTCCCCGGCACGGACGATATGATAGCGATACGGCACCGGAATGACCACCGCCTGCCCGATGGCGAGCCGGTTCGGGTCGTCTAGTTCGTTGGCGGCGACAATCCGCTCAAGCGGAACGCGGTAACGCTGAGCCAACTGCCAAAGCGATTCCCCGCGTTGGACGACATGAACAATCATAGCGCTCCCCCTTTTCGTTTCCCTTTTATCACTATATTTTCGTTTTTCCCCTTTATGTAAAAAAACGCTGGTTCTGTTATAGAACCAGCGTTTCGTTCATCCCATCCTTTTCCATTACAACCCGCACTTCAGCTGGGCGCCGCAGTTCGTGCACGTGTTGCAACCGCCGATCTCTTCGACCGTCCCTTCGCGGCAAATCGGGCAAATGTTGCCGATTTCCGAGCCGATCGTCACATCGGTGGCGCGCACGTCTTGAATCGTATCAACGAGCACGACAGGGCGTTTCGCTTCGTGTTCTTCCCCCTGTTCGGGGAGCAGTTCAAGCTGCTCTTCGACCTGATTTTCCTCTGCCTTTAACGTCAACACTTGCGTATCGCGGCTGCCGTCGACATAGACGGTGCCGCCTTTCGCGCCGCCGCGCCATAACCGTTCGTACACTTTTTGCACTTGCTCGACGGTGTAGCCTTTTGGCGCGTTGACCGTTTTCGACAAGCTCGAGTCGACCCAACGTTGGATGATGCACTGCACGTCGGCGTGCGCTTCCGGCGGCAAGTCCATCGCTGTCACAAACCAAGGCGGCAAGTGATTCGGGTCGGCTTCTGGATGTTTGTCTAAATATTCTTGGACGATGTCCGCTTTCACTTCGATAAATTTGCCCAAGCGTCCGCTCCGGTAGTACGAGAACGAGAAGTACGGCTCTAGGCCGGTCGAGACGCCGACCATCGTCCCCGTCGATCCTGTCGGCGCCACCGTCAGCAAATGCGAGTTGCGGATGCCGTATTTCAAAATATCTTGGCGAATGTCTTCCGGCATCCGTTTCATGTAGCCGGTGTTGATGAACGCTTCGCGCAGCTTGCGCGTCTCTTCCTCCGTTTCGCCGACCAAAAACGGGAAGCTGCCTTTTTCTTTCGCCAGCTCGATCGACGCCCGGTACGCGGTCGTGGCGATCGTGCGGAACAGCTCGTCCACCAGTTGATTTCCTTCCTCAGAACCGTACGCTTTTTCGCAGTAAATGAGCAAGTCAGCCAGCCCCATGACGCCAAGGCCGATGCGGCGCTCGCCGAGCGCTTGCTTTTTGTTTTCCTCAAGGAAGTACGGCGTCGCGTCGATGACGTTGTCTTGCATCCGCACTCCGATTTCAACCGTGCGTTTCAGTTTTTCGTAGTCAACGACCTTTCGTTCTTTGTCTACCATGTTCGCCAAGTTAATGGCGGCCAAGTTGCAGACAGAATATGGTGCGAGAGGTTGTTCCCCGCACGGGTTGGTCGCCACGACTTTTTGCCCGTACGCGCGGGCGTTCGTCATTTCATTGGCGTTGTCAATGAAGAAAATGCCCGGCTCGGCCGAATACGTCGCGCAAATGTTGATCAGCTTCCACAGTTCGCGGGCGCGGATTTTTCGGTAGACGCGAACGCGGTAGCCCATTTTCTCCCATTCGCGCACATCGCCGACTTCATGCCATTTTTCGTTATAAATGCGCATTTCCTCTTCGGAATAAGTTTCCACATCCGGGAAGCGAAGCGCATATTCTTCGTCGTTTTCGACCGCTTCCATGAACTCTTTCGTCAAGCAGACGGAAATGTTCGCACCGGTCAAAAAGTCAGGGTTGTGCACTGTATATGTACCGCCGGTGCGCAGTTTTTCTTCCGCGTCTTTCATGATTTCCTCCGTGAAGCCGCCGTAGTCCGGCGCGTTCTTATAGCGGACGATCGCTTCGTACATCGCCCGCTCCCGGTCGGTGAGCGGCGTGAATTTCAGCTTGTCGCGCGCCGCTTTTTTGATGCCTTCGTCTTCCATATTTTCAAGCAGGTAGCGCAAGATGCGCGGGTTTTGCATTTTTGAGACGATGAATTCGATAATGTCCGGGTGCCAGTCAGCAAGCATGATCATTTGGGCGCCGCGCACATTGTTACTCGCTCGCTTCCACGAGCGGGCTAGGTCATTTCTGCCTAGCTCTCCGCCTTTCGGTCGGAGATCAGACTATATCATCAGGGAAGAGAAGATCTCGTATTTACGGTTCAACTTAAGGTCTCCATATCGATACAAGTGATGGAATATTTTCTTTACATCGTTAATACTGGAAACATATAGATCAAAACAACCTTGTTTGGCAGTTAGGGAGTTGACATTTTGGGCAATTCCATTAGCTTTGAGAAAATTTAAGATTCCTTCTAGTAATGGTCTTGATCCAGTAATACCAAACCTTACCCTAAGGTAGTCCTTCTCCCTATCACGATAATACCTTCTATACACTCTAATACTCCCATCAGCATCGAATATCCCCCTTAGAAAACTCCATTGCAATTCAATACTGTTAAATTGTTATCCATGGCTCTTTCCCAGTTTTCTTAGGGGATATTCCCAGTCTCATGAGATCATTACAGATTTTTGTACAACTAATTGTTAATGAATACTTATTTTGTTCATTACATGTATTATTTTTTCTAAACTTCACAGCTTCAGGAGCAATATTCATCTCCCTTGCTATACTATAAAGGAGATCTTTATCGGTTTCTGCCACAGTTAATACAAGTCGTTTTGATTTTTTACGATCATATAGCGTTCCATCACCTAAGATATAGCCAACTAAATAAGCCTGATTTGGGGTTCTGATATTGGAAAAATAGTTCTCGTTATAACCGTATTTTTTTACTGCTAACTTACCAGCCTCTCCAGGTGCTCTGGTTTGGAATACTCCCTGATCTTTATTCCATCTCATTAAGGTTCCCCTAGAAATCCCCAACATCATGGCGATTTTAACTTGGCTATATCCCTCCTCATGCAGATACTTTGCTGTTTTCATTATCTCTTCCCTGTCTCGCGCCTCGTATCCCCGTTGCCGCGGGATACGATTTACTCCTTCCATAGCCCTCCCCCCACGAAACAGTGTTCGTTACCCTGATTGTACCGAGGGCTGTAGGAAGTTTCAATAGTCGTTGAACCTTCATCTCCGTTTCCAGAGATGCTCGGCTGCTGGTTGCCCATTGTTGCATCCAACTTGTTTTCCAACCGTCACGTCTGCCGTCGCCAGCTCCGTTGTGGTCAAGTTGGCTTTAGGGTGTTCCAGCAATTCGCGAGATTTTACTCCCGCCGTTTTGCGCCCTAGTCAACGGGAGCCACCTTGCTCGACAAGGTGGGTCAGTTTGGCAATGTCATCCAACCACGAGACCGACCCGGACGATTTGCCGTTTACCCCGCGCGCGAGCGTATGGCGCGGCCGCAATGTCGAGCCGTTCGTCCCGACGCCGCCGCCGCGGCTCATGATTTCCATCACCTGCTTCCGATGCTCGGAAATGCCTTCGCGCGAGTCTTTGACAAACGGCATCACATAGCAGTTGAAATACGTCACTTCCTTGCCCGACCCTGCGCCGTACAACACGCGGCCGGCCGGCACAAAGTTCATGCTCGCGAGCTCTTGATAAAACTTTTCGAACCACTCGTTGCGCTTTTCTTCCGTTTTCTCCACAGCAGCGAGCCCGGTCGCATTCCGCTTGGCGATTTGCTCATAGAAAATCTCGAGCGGCTTGTCGATAATGTCGAGCGACCGAACGACAATACCGGTCTCCGCTTCTTCCCCTTCAAGCACGTGCCGGTATTCGTCCTCAATCAGCACGCGCGCTTTTTTCGTCTCCCAATCAACGTCAACGATAAACCCGAGGCCGCGGGCCGGAAACTTCGGATCTTCCTTGATCGTCAACACGACAAAATCGCCCGGCGCGAGCGTCAATTTCTCCGTGTCCTTGAACGAATACCGGTCAAGCATCACCAAACGGGATACGCCTTTATGGGTGATGTGCATATCGGGCGTAATCGGATGCACTTGCGGAAATAGGCGGATGTCCTCGTTCAGTTTGTCGATATCGATCTTCATTTTTTCGGATGACGCCACCGTCATTCTCCTATCTCTCCTCTTTTCTATAGTTTCTCATGTTTTTGCCAACGTTGCCCTGTCTTCTCTACCTTACCATATCGGACAGAAAAAAACAATATATAGTATGATTTTTTACGAAAATCATACTATATATTGTGAAGAGAACAAATCATGTCGTTTTTGTCAAGCAAAAAAAGCTAAACACGGCGAAAAGCAGAGAAAAACAGGGGAGTGCCGCCATTTTTGCCGGAAAACGAACGATTGACCACACCGCTGCTCAGCGCTTGAAGTTCCATTCATCGCTTTCATATTTCGTTCGCGCCAACGTTTCCACATATTCGCGCTCTTCGGCCGTCAGCGTATACGGCTCTAGCACGATATTCAATCCTTTTTCAAATCCTTTGTAAAACGCTGCCTTCGCTTCTTCCATCGTCACCGTCCGGCTCGTCAGTTCGTTGATGGCAACCGCCTTCTTTTTAAAATCGCGCTGCAGCCGCTCTTTCACCCGCTCGTTCGGGTATTTAAACAAACTGAACAGCAGTTCTTCGTCGAGATCAAGCAAGATCGATCCGTGCTGCAAAATGACGCCCTTTTGCCGCGTTTGCGCGCTGCCGGCGATTTTCCGTCCCTCAACGACCAGCTCGTACCATGACGGCGCGTCAAAACAAACAGCCGAGCGCGGGCTGCGCAAATCGGCTTTCTCTTCTTCTGTCTTTGGCACGGCAAAATACGCATCGAGCCCAAGGAAACGAAACCCTTCCAAAATGCCTTGGGAAATGACGCGATACGCCTCCGTCACGGTCGGCGGCATCGCCGGATGCGATTCCGAGACGATGACGCTGTAGGTCAGTTCCTTGTCATGCAAAACGCCGCGCCCGCCGGTCGGACGGCGGACAAAACCGAGGCCGTGCCGTTTCACCGCCTCTAAATCGATCTCTTTTTCGACTTTTTGAAAATAGCCGATCGACAAGGTTGGCGGATTCCAGCCGTAAAAACGAACCGTCGGCGGAATTTTTCCTTGGCTGTGCCAATCCAAAAGCGCTTCATCCAGCGCCATATTAAACGCCGGAGGACAATCTCCTGAATCAATAAAGCGCCATACTTCTTTTGCCATCGTTCCACCTTCTCTGTCATTCCTTGCTTCCGGCCCCTTGCGTTCTTGAGAAAGAGGCGTTGGGCCGCCCCTACTAGTTTAGCAAACAACGTCAGTCAAGGAAAGAAAAATGGCATCACGAAAAGACTTTGCTTTCTACGGGCGACTCTATATAATAGGAATAGTGGACGAAGGGAAAGGAGGCGTGAGGCGTGAAAGCGCTGCTCATCATTCTCGGGGCGATCGTCGTATATTCGCTCATCACCTATTTATGGCAGCGGAGAATCGTCAAAGCGTTGACCGAAGAAGAATTCCGCGCCGGCTACCGAAAAGCGCAACTCGTCGATGTCCGCGAGCCGGACGAATTTGCGGCTGGACATATTTTAGGAGCGCGCAACATTCCGCTCACGCAGCTGCGCATGCGCATGAAAGAACTGCGCAAAGATCAGCCGATTTATTTGTACTGCCAAAACGGGCTGCGCAGCGGGCGGGCCGCGCAAATGCTGTATCGAAAAGGATACCGCCATTTGTATCATTTAAAGGGCGGATTCAAAACATGGACGGGGAAAGTAAAGAAAAAGGCGTAGCCGCCCGTCGGCAACCAAAGGGGCTCGAAAGCGACGAGCCCCTTTTCATTCGTTTGCCTTTCCATCGGCCTTCAAGGCCGCCCCTCGCTTTCGGTGCGGAAAAGACGGGGGAATCAGCCTTGCTTTGCCTGCGGTGCCGGAAGCGCCGGCTCAAATTCCGGCGGCAGGACGACCGCCTCTAATACGGAAGCGGCAGCGCCAATCGCGCAGCTTTTTTCCTTCAACTCCGACGGAATGATATACGGCTCGCTTTCTTTTTTCACAAGAATGCGCCGCTTCACTTCTTGGCGCGCCGGGTCAAGCACGTGCTGCCCGGCTTGGGCGAGCGAACCGCCGATGATGACCGCTTCCGGGTTGTAGGCATACACCGTCTGCAGCAATCCGATGCCAAGATAGCGGCCCGCTTCCTCCAAAATGCGCGCCAGCTGCTCGTCGCTCTCGGCGGCCAGCGCCATCGCCGCGACAGAAAAACGGTCGCCGAGCCATTCGGAACGCCCTTGCTCGGCTAATCGCCGCTCAATATATTTTTCAGAAGCGTACATCTCCCAGCAGCCGATGTTGCCGCAGCTGCAGCGGATTCCGTTTAAATCGATCGTATGATGGCCAATTTCGCCAGCCAGCCCGTTTACCCCGCGATACAGTTGGTGCTGCAAAACGACGCCGGCGCCGATGCCGATGCCGGCGCTGATGTAAACAAAATGGGCAAACTCTTTGCCGGCGCCAAACCATTTTTCTCCGAGCGCCGCCAGCTTCGCCTCGTTTTCGACGATAATCGGATGGTGCGGCCACCGTTTTTGCAACGCCGAAGCGAGGGCGACATCTCCCCAGCGCAAGTTCGGCGCAAAAACGACCGTCCCGCTTTCGGTGTGAACCACGCCGGGCACGCCGATGCCGATGCCCATCACCCCGTACGGCGTCGCGGGCGCCCGGCGGATCGCCGCTTCAATGAGCTCGGCCATCTCACCGACGATCGCTTCCTGCCCCTCCGTCGGACGAAACGAACGGCGCTGCTCCCAAATGATTTCCGCGTTTAAGTTCGTCAGCACGGCGTACAAATAGTTGACGCCAAGCTCAATGCCGACTAGCGAACCGGCATCGGCGTTAAAGCGAAGCATGAGCGGCCGGCGCCCGCCCGTTGACTCGCCGATGCCGCTTTCGTGAACAAAGTGCTCGGCGATCAGTTCATCCACAAGCGCGGAAACGGTCGCTTTGTTTAAACCGGTCGTTTTCGCAATATCGGCGCGCGAAATCGGATGCTTTTCGCGAATCAATTTCAAAACGAGCTGTTTATTCATTTTTTTGACGAGCGTAATGTTTCCTGTCCTCACGTCTCTGTCATCCTTTTCATTGGATTGATCGGATCTGTCTTGCGAAAGGGCAGAGGCGCTTCACTATGGCTGTGCTGCATCCGTCGATTCCTGCCGTGTGGGCTTCTTGGCCATCCGCTTTTTCATTCAAGCCGTCGAGCGCCCGTGCGCCGACTGTTAAGGCTAACTTCTCCATATGAACACATGCTGTTTCTTCCCTGTCCATTAGTTTATATAATAAACTAATTTGACATTTCTGTCAATGGCTCATCCACCGTACAAAAAACGGCCCGCTCCGTTGGGGAGCGAGCGCTCATCAATGATCAAACGTCAGTTGTCGCTATGTTTTGGTTTTTGATAGCGCAAAATCGGCTTGCGGGCCGCGGTCGTTTCATCCAATCGCTTGACCACAGTCGTATGCGGCGCTTCTTGAACGATTTCCGGATTTTCCTCCGCCTCTTTGGCAATTTGGATCATGGCGTCAATAAACGCGTCGAGCGTCTCTTTTGACTCTGTCTCCGTCGGCTCAATCATCATGCACTCTTCGACGATGAGCGGGAAGTAAATCGTCGGCGGATGGAAGCCGAAATCAAGCAGCCGCTTGGCAATATCGAGCGTCCTGACACCGAGTTTCTTTTGCCGGCGTCCCGACAGGACGAACTCATGCTTGCAATGGCGGTTATACGGCAAATCGTAATAGTCGGCAAGCCTCCGCATCATATAGTTGGCGTTTAACACAGCGTACTCGCTCACCGCTTTTAAGCCGTCCGGCCCCATCGAGCGGATGTACGTGTACGCCCGGACGTTGATGCCGAAATTGCCGTAAAACGGCTTGACACGGCCGATCGACTGCGGGCGGTCGTCATCGAGATCATAGCCGTTTTCCCCTTTTTCGATGACTGGCTTTGGCAAAAACGGAATGAGGTCCGCTTTCACCCCGACCGGACCGGAGCCTGGGCCTCCGCCGCCGTGCGGGCCGGTGAACGTTTTATGCAAGTTCAAATGAACGACGTCAAAGCCCATGTCCCCCGGGCGCGCCTTGCCAAGAATCGCGTTTAAATTCGCGCCGTCATAATACAGCTTGCCGCCGGCTGCGTGGACGATTTCAGCCATTTCGACGATCTGCTCTTCAAACAGCCCGAGCGTATTCGGATTCGTGAGCATAAGCGCGGCTGTATCCGGACCGACGACGCGCTTTAAGTCTTCTAAATCGACAAGCCCATCGGCCGTTGATTGGACTGTCACCGTCTCAAAACCGGCGACCGTCGCTGACGCCGGGTTCGTGCCGTGCGCTGAATCCGGGACAATCACTTTCGTCCGGTTGAAGTCACCGTTTGCTTCATGGTAAGCACGGATCATCATCAGCCCGGTCCACTCGCCGTGGGCGCCGGCCGCCGGCTGCAAGGTGACGGCATCCATGCCGGTGATTTCTTTTAAATGCTCTTGTAAATCATACATCAACTCAAGCGCCCCTTGCACCGTCTTTTCCGGCTGAAGCGGATGAATATGGGCAAACCCAGCGAGGCGGGCGACGTTTTCATTGATTTTCGGATTGTATTTCATCGTGCACGACCCGAGCGGGTAAAAGCCGGAATCAACGCCGTGGTTTCGTCTCGACAGCGCCGTGTAGTGGCGCATTAAGTCAAGCTCCGACACTTCCGGCAGCTCTGGCTCTTCGGTGCGCAAGTAGTCGGCCGGCACGAGCTCGCTGACATCGACAGCAGGCACGTCAAGCGCCGGTAGGCTGTAGGCGATGCGCCCCGGCTTGCTTCGTTCGAAAATGAGCGGTTGATCATTACGCATGGCCATCCCCCAATTCATTGACAAACCGATCGATTTCTTCTTTTGTCCGCACTTCCGTCACCGCAATCAGCATATGGCCGGAAAGTTCCGGATAGTCGCGGCCAAGGTCATAGCCGCCGATGATCCCTTTTTCGAGCAGGCGATCGTTCACATCAGACACCGGCTGGCCGAGCCGGACGACGAACTCGTTGAAAAACGGGCCGGCAAACGGCGACGACAACCCGCGTTTTTCAAGCTCGCGTTTCGCGTAATGCGCCTTTTGCATATTCATCGCCGCCATTTCTTTCACGCCCCGCTTGCCGAGCGCCGAGAGCGCTACGGAAGCGGCCAAAGCGTTTAACGCTTGGTTGGAGCAAATGTTCGATGTCGCCTTATCGCGGCGGATGTGCTGCTCGCGCGCTTGAAGCGTCAAAACAAACCCACGGCGCCCGTCCTCATCGGTCGTCTGCCCGACGAGCCGCCCTGGAATTTTTCGCATGAGCGGCGCTTTGACGGTGAAATAGCCGCAATGCGGACCGCCAAACTGCGTCGGAATGCCAAACGGCTGCATGTCCCCGACAACAATGTCGGCGCCAAACGCCCCTGGCGGAGTCAGCACGCCAAGCGCCAATGGGTTGCTGGCGACAACGAATACACTTTTCTTTTCATGAACGAGCGGCGCGATCGCTTTCAGCGGCTCGATTTGACCAAAAAAGTTCGGATATTGGACGACAACGCACGCCACATCATCGCCCATTTCCGCTTCAAGCGCCTTAAGGTCGGTGACGCCGCCATCATACGGAATTTCTTTCACGTCAAGCTTCTGGCCTTTCGCATACGTGCGCACGACTTCCCGATATTGTGGATGAACGGCAGTGGAGATGAGCACTTTTTTGCGCTTCGTATGCGCGGCGCCTAGCAGCACCGCTTCGGCGAGCGCCGTGCCGCCGTCGTACATCGACGAGTTGGCGACGTCCATGCTGGTCAGCTCGCACACCATCGTCTGAAACTCAAAAATCGCCTGCAGCTCGCCTTGGGAAATTTCCGGTTGATACGGCGTATACGCCGTATAAAATTCAGAGCGCGACAGGACATGATCGACGACGGCCGGAATGGAATGGTCGTACACCCCGGCTCCTAAAAAGGAAACATATTGTTTGATGTTGGCGTTTTTTTCCGCCAAAGCCACAAGCTCTTTCCACAGCTCCGGCTCCGATTTGGCCGGTTTCACCTTCAGCTTGCCGCGGAGGCGAACTTGTTCGGGAATATCGGCAAACAAGTCGTCAATCGAGGCAACGCCGATCGTCTTCAGCATCTCCTGTTTGTCTTCTTCCGTCATCGGCAAATAACGATGGAGCACTGCGTTTTTCCCCTTTCCTTGTCGCTTTGGAATCGTCACTTAGCCCGCCTGTAAAACGGAATCGGCACGATGTTCGCTTTCAGCCGCTTGCCGCGGATGTCCACCTCGACCTCCCGGCCGATGGCGGCCACCTCCGCTTTCACCAAGGCTAAGCCGATGTTTTTCTTCAAGGTTGGTGACTGCGTGCCGGTCGTGACAAACCCGACCTCTTCGCCATCGGCAAAGACAACGTATCCGTGGCGCGGAATGCCTCTGTCGATCATTTCAATGCCGATGAGCCGGCGCGGCGGCCCTTCCTCTTTTTGCCGTTTCAATACCGCTTGGCCGATAAACGGCGGCTCTTTTTCCGTCTTGACGGCAAAGCCGAGCCCGGCTTCAATTGGTGAAATCGCGGTGGACAGCTCTTGACCGTAAAGCGGCAAACACGCTTCAAACCGGAGCGTATCGCGCGCGCCCAATCCGCATGGAAGAACGCCGTCACGAGCTCCAGCGTCGAGGATCGCCTCCCATAGCGCGGCGGCGTCTTCGGCGCGGCAGTACAGTTCAAACCCGTCCTCGCCGGTATAGCCGGTGCGCGAAACGAGCGCCTTCATGCCCGCAACTTCGACGCCGTCAGCGAACGAAAACGGGCGCAGCGCCGTCAAGTCGAAATCGGTCAACGTTTGCAGCACGCGTTCGGCCGCCGGCCCTTGCAAAGCCAGCTGGGCCGTCTCCGCCGATACATCCTCAAGCTCGACGTCCCCCTCGGCATGCTCGCTCAGCCAAGCAAAGTCGTTTTCGGTATTGGCGGCGTTGACAACCAATAAATAGTCGTCTTCCCCTTTTTGATAGATGAGCAAATCATCGACCGTGCCGCCGTTCTCATTACACATAAGCGCATATTGCGCCCGGCCAGGCCGCAGTTTGGCGACGTCGTTCGTCATCAGCTTTTGCAAAAACGCGAGGCTTCCGCGGCCGCGGACGGCGATTTCCCCCATATGCGACACGTCAAACAGCCCGGCACGCGTCCGTACGGCTTCATGCTCTTCTTTAATGCTGGAAAACTGCACCGGCATTTCCCAGCCGCCGAATTCAATCGTTTTGGCGCCATAGCGGGCATACGCCGGAAAAAGCGGCGTGCGCTTCAGCATCTCATTCCCTCCTTGTCGTCGATCGCAGAAAAAAAGACAGACTCCACCCTTTCGATCAAAGGGGGCTCTGTCCTGGCACCTGAAAGTTTCCCGCCGGCCGGCTGGCGCGTCCGTTTCCGGTCCGCGGGGCCGATCGGTTTCCTCTTGGGTGGCCTGCGCGAACGCAGGCGCTCTCCAGAGCTGCGTCAAGCAAGAGTCTTTTTGCCTGAGAGATTCGCGTTTTCGCTTGCTCCTTCGGCGCTACATTCCGTAGTCTCTCCCCTTGCCGTCATCCGCTACGCGATATTTTTTTCCAAAACGGGCATACTAACAAACGCCCTCAGCAACAAGTCATGTGAATGTTCTAAATTTATACTACCATTAACGACAGCCCGAGGGCAATAGGAAATGATCGAACTTTATTAGGAATTGAAGTCCAAAATGTTCTCTTTTTTATTTAACATACTATCTCTTTGACTGATAAACATTCGTCATGAGGGAAGGGGATCGCCATGAATATCGATTTGGAAATGGATCGGACATGGAAGGAGGAATTTCTCGAGCGCGTGGAAAAGGACGGACCGTGGGCGAGCTGGGAAATGTACGAACTGGCGCTGGAAGCTGCCCATCATTTGATCGTTCCGGAATTTGACGGCTTGCAGGCGCCGAAACATTTGCCGCATGTAACGATTCTGCCGCACCAGCTTGAAGTGGCGCGCCGCGTCGTCGAGGAAATGAACGGCAAAGCCATTTTAGCGGATGAAGTCGGCCTTGGAAAAACGATCGAAGCCGGTCTCATCTTGAAAGAATATATGATTCGCGGACTTGTCAAAAAAGCGCTCATTCTCGTTCCCGCCTCCCTTGTTTCGCAATGGGTGAGAGAGTTGAACGAAAAGTTTTTCATTCCAGCCGTCCAACAGAAAAAAAGCTACGTCTGGGAGCAGTGCGACATCGTCGTATCCTCGATCGATACGGCGAAAAAGCCGCCGCACCGCGACATCATCTATGAGCAGCCGTACGATATGATCATCATTGACGAGGCGCACAAACTGAAAAACAACAAAACGAAAAACTACGAGTTTGTGCAAAATTTAAAAAAGAAGTTTTGCTTGCTGCTGACGGCCACACCGATTCAAAACCGGATCGAAGAAATTTTCAACCTTGTCTCGCTCCTGAAGCCCGGCCATTTAGGCAGCGCCGAACAGTTTGCGAACACATACGGCAAAACGCGGGCGGTGCAGGCGAACGACCATTTAAAAGCGCTCGTCAACAAAGTGATGATCCGCAACCGCCGCGCCGACACGCCGATCGAATGGTCAAAGCGCCACGTCGAGCCGGTGCTGATCGAGTTTACCGATGAAGAGCGCGAGCTGTATGAGGCGGTAAAAGCGCTCCGTCATGCATCGTTCGCCGGATCGTTTTCGCTCATTACGCTGCTTCGCGAGGCGTGCAGCAGCCGCGAGGCGTTGTTTCTCACGATCAAAAACATGATCGACAAATGCGGTGAAGCAGTTCCAGAACCGCTTGAGCGCGTTTTGGAAAAAATCAACGCCGTCACGACGAACTCCAAAGCGGAAAAAGCGCTTGAGCTCATCCGCTCGATCAATGACAAAGTCATTATTTTCACCGAATATCGGGCGACACAGCTGTATTTGCAATGGTTTTTAAAGCAGCACGGCATCTCGTCCGTCCCGTTTCGCGGCGGCTTCCGGCGCGGCAAAAAAGACTGGATGCAGGAACTGTTTAAACACCACGCCCAAGTGTTCATCGCCACCGAGGCGGGCGGCGAGGGCATCAACTTGCAATTTTGCCGCCATGTCATCAACTACGACTTGCCGTGGAACCCGATGCGCCTTGAGCAGCGAATCGGCCGCGTCCACCGCCTCGGCCAGACGGATGACGTTTATATTTACAATTTTGCCGTCAAACAGACGGTCGAAGAGCATATTTTAACGCTTCTGTATGAAAAAATCCGCTTATTTGAGCGGGTCGTCGGCGAGCTGGACGACATTTTGGCGAAGATGAACCTCACTAACCTTGAACATTACTTGGAAGACGCGATCGTCCACTCACGGAGCGAAGGGGAAATGAAAATTAAAATGGAGAACATTATAGCGATGATCGAACTGGCAGAACAGCTGCGAAGAGAAGGAGGACAACGCCATGCAGCAACATGAAATCCGCCGCTTTGTGGAACGTTACTTTACAGCCAATGGCTGCGCGCTCCTAGAAGCCCATGATGATTACCTCACCGTTCAACTGACGGCGGAAATGGACAAGGAGCTGATGAATCGACCGTTTTACTGGCATTACATCGAACGGACGGGCGGCGTCCCGCAGCCGATGCAGCTCACGCTCATCACCCGCGCCAATGAACGAACAGACAAACTGAAAGGAGAACGCCTCCATTTCGGCGCGCCCCGCTTGCATCAGCTGTTTCGCTCGGCGCAAAAACGCGGCAGCTTCATCCGCCTGTATGAGGAGCCAAACGCGCCCTTAAACGGAAACGCCGCCCTTCATCCATGGCTTGGCATGAACGTGGTGATTTCGTATGAATGCGACCGAAAAAAAGATGAGATCGTTTCGCTTGGCATCCATCTCATCAGCGGAACGATCGTCGAGTCGTTTCACGAACGGCTGCGTGAGCGGCGGCTGACGCCGAAAATTCCCGATTATTGTTTCACGATTTCTCCGCTCATTAAACCTCGAAGCGGCATCGGTCGCCTTGAACAATACATCGAGAGCCGCATCGGTGCGGACGATCACACGTGGGCGGAGGAAGCGCGCCGGCGCTGGGCTGACGATTTGGCGTTGCTCGATGAATTTTACAAAGACTGTGAGGAAAAACCGGAATGCTACTATATTGAAAAAGAGGCGCTCGAAAAACAATACAAGCCGCGCATCATCGTTTCCATCGTCAACGGCGGCTTGTTTTACTTGCTGCCCCGCCAACCGTAAAAAACGGCGCGGCTGCGCAACATGGAAAGACACTTCCGTCTCGCAAACGACCGAACCGATGACGATCTCCTGCGGCTCCGCAACATGGAAAGACGCTTCCAGCCCCCGGGCGGAGCGAAACGGTACCACTCGCCCAACCAAAATCAGTCCGCCGGCAGTCAGCCGGCGGACTTTCACCGCGCACGGCGGCGAAATAAGAGACGGAGCGAAAACGGAACCATGCCAAACAAATGGTACGAGAGCGGAGGGCGCTCTTGTTTCCGCGATTGCCGTCGCTTCCTTCGCTCCTCTTTCGGCATATCCATGTAAGCGACAAGCTGTTGGGTGACAAACTTGACGTAATCGTTCACAGCCATCGAATCCCTCCCCCTTCAGTTTTCCCTCCTTCTTCCTTTTTTAACCGTTCCCCTCCCTCCACTCCGTAATATTGAGCGCCGGCAGCACGACGGTGAACGTCACCGCGCGCTGAAGCCCGGATGTTGAGCGGATCGATAACACGACCCGAACGCTCGTTTTGTCTTTCCTTTCCCAGCGATAGGCGGCAACCCCGCGCGGATAAGCCCATTCCCCTTCTTGCCCGGCCGTCGACAACGACGCTGCCGCGATCTGCGCTTTGACATCAACGACCGCCATCTGCACCAACTCCTCCGCTTCTGCCGCCTGCCGGGCCGCCTCAGCCGCTTGCCGCTCCGCTTCATACAGAAGCAAGGCGTTCGCCACAGCACACGAAAACAGCATCGCCACCACGGCGATGAACGGAAAAATGACACCTGCTTGCCGTTCCATCTTCTCCCCTCTTTTGCCGCTACGTTTTTTTCACGACCAATGTCGCCTTTCTCGCTAAAACGCGCGGGCGACAAACGCCTCCCAAACCGTTCCATCGTCAGCGACCACCGTCACAAACAAGCCGCGGGCACCGGTGCGATAAGAGACGGCGCGCACATGGCGAAGCGCCGTTTCATAGCCGGCGTCGTTCACCTGGCGAATCAATTCCGCCCGCCGCGTCGCGAGCAAAAAACGGACCGTCTCACCGCTCCACTTTTGCAAATAGAAGACGTCCCCATCGACCGACCAGCGCTCTGTTTCATTCATCTCGATCCGCAGCTGCTGCAAAAACAAGCGCCACTCAAGCGGCGAAAACCCGTCAATCGCCGCCGTTCCTAGCACGCGGGCGGACAAAAGCAGCGGAACAGCGGCGGTGATCATGATCGCCACCAGCAGTGAAATTAGCGCTTCGATCAACGTAAACCCGCTTGTTCCTACCGTTTGCTGTAGCCGCAGCGCTCCCGCTCGCGGCCGACGTAATCGTTCCAGCGCACGCATACGCGCCACGTTCTCTCTCCTTCCTCCCGTCCTTGCAACCGAAACGTCGTTCGTCCGTCCACCACGACCGCTTCCCCGACAAGCGGCTGCTCATACATCGCGACCGTCAATAGCTGATCCGCCTGCTCTTCGAGAACTAGATTGCGCCGTTCGGCGGCGATCTGCACAAGAAGCGGCAGAAACCCGGCGGCGGTCAGCCCAAGCAGCGACAACGCCAGCAGCGATTCCACGAGCAAAAAGCCTTTGCTACATTTTTTGCACATAAAATCTTCCTTTCCCGAGCAAAAACGTCAGCTTGTAGCTTTGCTTCACTCCTTGCACCCAAACCGTCCCTCCTCTTTCAATGTTGCCGTTGCCGGTAAAGACAAGCGGATTGCGCAGCGTCACTAGCTGAAACCGCCACGGGGAAGGGAGAGAACGGGCGGCGACCTGCCGCCCGCTGGCTGCCTCGATCACCTTGTACTCCGCGCCGCGTTCCGTAAAAAAGACCGCGACCTTCATCCGATGGGCTAAGGCGTATTGCTGCGCGCTATACAAATCGGTGCGCAGCACGGCGAGCATATGGATCTTGTTTTGCTCGCGCACGACGCCGCCAAGCGCGGGAACAGCCAACCCCGTCAGCAGCAAAACGACCGTCAGCACAATCAACATTTCCAGCAGCGTGAAGCCGCCGTTACGAACCGCTCTCACTCACAGCACCATCCGCGCTGATTTGCACGGCATGTCCGTTTGGACAACGGTCGGACTTAATATAACGGGCAGCGACCAGCTCCTGCACGGTCGGAACGCGATGATACTCCATTTCATACGCCTTCACTTGCGCTTGCACGGTGTTCAAAAACGCCTCACATCCTTTCGACTGGATCATGCTATTATGTTTGGTCATGTTCGGAATGGCAATCAAGAGCAGGACAGAAATCACCGCCATGACAATCAGCATTTCAATTAAGGTGAATCCCTTTTCTTTCATGATTCCTCCTCCTCGCCTCATTTGGAATATAGCAACGGACGGATTCTTTTGAGAAGAACGGACAGGAGACGGAACAAAGCCCGTTTTTTCAGGAGAAAGAGGGGAAGGCGGCGCCCGTTCCCAGCAGCCGCCAGACGTGAGAACATCGTGTCGCTTCATCGCACACCTCGTCACCATTCACTCAACATCGAAAACATCGGCAGCAAAATCGCCAAATACAAGCCGATAATCATTGAGCCGACGACCGCCAACAGCAAAGGCTGCACCCGTTTCAACGCCGATTCCATTCGCCGTTCCATCATCTGTAGCAAAAATTCGCTGTAATGCTCGAGCTCTTTCCCCAACTCACCGCTCGATTGGCCGTGGCGGATGACCAGCGCCAGCTCAGGCTCATAGCAGCGGGCGGCGCCGATCAGCTCATCAAGCGGCCGCCCTTGCCTCAGCCCATCGCGCATGCGCTGCCCTTCCATCTGCAAAAACGAGGGGGACGACGGCTCGCTGAACGCATCAAGCGCATCGTAAACAGACAACCCCGCTTGCAGCAAACGCCCGAGCTGACGCGCCACAAGTTGGGTCAGGAACATTTTCAGAAAGGAGGCGAACCATGGTATGCGCAGCATCCAGTGGAGTTGACGAGATAATGGCCAGCGGCGAAGGCTAACGGCGGAAATGAGAGCGGCGAGCGCTGCCAACAAGGCGATAGCGGCCAGTGCGGTGGGGAAGTGGGCGATCACGTCCAGCAGCTGAGCGGTATGCCCGCGTTGAGCGGAAAACGAGGCGGCCGCCTGCTCGAACTGCGGCAGCAACCACCATTCAACGATCGCAAGCATGACCAGCAGCAGGAGAAAGAGGAAAAGCGGATAGCGGGTGAGGCGGCGCAGCTGCTCTTGGAAGCGCGCCTTCTGGGTCAGCATTTCCCCCGCTTCCATCAGGCCGCGCGGCAAATCGCCATTCCGCTCGGCGAACGTGAGCAGGCTGACGGCGAGGCGATCAACGGACAGCGCCTCCATGGCGGCGGACAGCGGCAAGCCATCGCGGAGCCGCTGCAAACAACGCTCCAGCTCCAAACGTTGCGGCGTTGAAGACTGAATGGCCAAAAACTCAAGCGCTCGTGCGAGCGGATACCCCCGCTCGAGCAGCCGGCCAAGCCGAGTGAAAAACAACGCCTGCTCGGCCGACGGCCATGCTGTTTTTCTCATCGTTCATCCCCTCCGACAAGTTCCAGCGTACGTGACGGCAAGTAGCCGAGAGCCATCCCTTTACGGACAAGGCGGGCCAGCGTGAGGTAAGCGGGGCGGCGTTTTCGGCTTTCGCTAGTGAGCGAATCGATCACCTCGCCCAACGCGGCGCCGTAGAGCAGTTCATGGATCGCGGTTCGCCGCCGGCGCCCAAGGCGGCGGCATGACAGGTGGCAGGCGTCGCCGCACAACGGACAGCGGAGCTCAACGAGGCGCTGGGCAGAAACAGCAAGCAGCGTCTCAGCCAAATCCCGAGGCGAAACGCCAAACTCGCGCAGCCGATAAACGGCGCCAACCGCATCGGCGGCGTGCATCGTGGACACGACGAAATGGCCGCTCAAGGCGGAACGAACGGCGATCACCGCTGTATCTTGATCGCGGATCTCGCCGACCATCAACACGTCAGGATCGTGGCGCAGCGCCGCTTTCAACCCTGACGCGTACGTCATGCCCGCTTTTTCATTGATTTGCACTTGCAAAAACCGGTCGTTTCGTTTTTCGACAGGATCTTCAAGGGTAATCACATTGCGTTGTCTGTTGGCTTGGCACCAATCAAGGAGAGTGTACAGCGTCGTCGTTTTTCCGGAGCCGGTCGGCCCGGTCAGCAAGACGAGTCCTTGCGGTTGCTGCATCAAAGAAATCAATCGCGCGGTGGAATGCGAAAATAAGGAAAGTTCGCGAAGCGGCAGCGAAAAACGCTGCGGCAGCAGGCGGATGACGAGGCTTTCATCGTAGAGGGTCGGGAGCGTGGATAAGCGCAAATACACCGTTTCCCCCTGTTCATTCACTTCCATGGCGCCGCTTTGCGGCCGGCGTCGCTCCCCGATATCCATACCGGCCAAAAACTTAAAGTGAACGATGATCCGTTCCGCTGTCTCCTTTGTCAGCGTGCCAATCTCCGTCAGCCTACCGTCAAGGCGGAGGCGAACGACGACATCGTAACGGCGCGGGACAAGATGGAGGTCTGAAGCGCGGCGCCGCACGGCCTCGGCGAGGAGACGGCTAGCGATCTGTTCAATCGGCTCCAGTGCACCATTCCTCCTTTCGATTCGGATGTCGTTTATTTCGACAAGGATCAACCGTTTTCCTGCTAAGAATGAAAAATTTTTTGTGAACATTTTTTAACATTTCCTTGGCCAGCTCCAAACCGTGACAAAAATCATTTTGCGCCTTGGACCATTTCATTATCATAACTGTATCAATGCTTTATTTAGGAGGGATCGCCGTTGGAACCAACGCTGAAAATTACAAGCGTGCTCTCTGACCCGACGAGGTTTCATATTTACGAATATATGGCCACCATCCGGCGCGACGTCTCGGTGCAAGAAATCGCCGATCAATTTCGCATTCATCCAAACGTCGCTCGTCTTCACTTAACAAAACTGGAAGATGTGAACCTCGTCGTCTCAAACACGCAAAAAACGGGAAAAGGTGGACGGCCCAGCCGATGGTATCGGCTGTCGGATGAAGTGATCAGCTTATGTTTTCCGTTCCGCGATTATCAGCTCCTCGCCCACATCGCCGTTCAAACGCTGGTCGGGCTTGGGCCAAGCGGACAGAAAGTTCTGCGGGAAGCAGGAAAGGAGTTCGGACGCGAGTACATCGCCAACCGCGTAGCGCATAGCGACACTATCGCGGCGCTCCGTTCGGAAGAAAAGATTCGCCTTCTGACAGAAGCGGCTGGATTTCTCCCTCGAGCCCGCCGTGAAGTCAAGGACACAGCCATGTCTTTCGAATTTTGCAACTGCCCGTTCAAAGAAATCGCCGAAAAACAACCAGAGACGGTTTGCGGCATGCACCACGCCTTTCTTGAGGGAATGGCTGAGGCGCTGTTTGCCGATGCCCGCCTCATTGAAACGGAAAACATGATGAAAGGTAGCCGCTGCTGCTGTTATCGCCTCACCATCCGCCCGTAGCAGCCTGCTTCGTTCCACCCGCGCCGGGCGGCGAACAGCAATTTTTGCGCCGGCGCCGGAACGCGTTATTTACATTCTGAATCATTGTACATTATAATAAGTAAGGTGGGATTGTCTAGCAAAGGAGGGAAACCGAATGGACCGCATGTTCCGCGTGCTTGCCTTTTGGACCGGCATTTTCGCCGTCATGTTTTACCTTGGCCACATGCATACGACATCGCTCCTGTTTTTTGGCCAAACGATATTTTTCTTGTTCCTCGGCTTTTTAAAACTGACCGAGAGAATGTACATTTACATTTTCAGCGCGTATTTGACGATTTTCTTCGCCGCGTTTACGTATTGGACGACCTTTATGATGGTGCCCGGCATGGGCGAATAAAAACGCGACAGGCGATGTGAGCGGAATCCCCCTGCTAGCGGACAGACCTGAATCGGTCCGCTACCACGGGGATTTTTTACTGAAAAAATACCGCTGTGCTTTCCGGGGACGAGGAAAGCGATGATGGCCAGACCGCTGAAATGGCTGAGGACATAAAAGCGCCTTTACAAAGGCGCCATTGAAGAAAAACGAGTTAGGCAAGAACCGGCTCCTATAGAAGTTGCAATAAAGAAGTTTCGATTTTTCGTTTGATAGCGATCGATCCAGCCCCCGTTGTTCTGCCGATCCGCCTCCCCATGCTCTTGTCAAGCGAGAAACTCCGGAGCCGCCCAAAGTTCTGAGCTGGGCAGCTTGATGCCTTTCTGCATCATGAGCACATCGAAAAAGCGGCTGATTCCGTCATCGGCGATCAGCGAGCGCATCACCCGATGCCGCCGAGTCGGCGACGAAAACAACCCGGCCCCTTCCGAACGGTCCCATTCGTCCAACAACCCGACCGCTACTAAAAACCGATCTTGGCGGACGAACGCCACTTCTTCCCAACCGGCCTTCCGAGCGTATAAGCGGAGCGCATCCCAATGCACGTGGGACGTCAAATCCATCTCCCCGGGATGGCGGAGCGGATCGGGGACCAACCGGTGCCGAACATAACCGCGCAAGCTCCCTCCCCGCCGGGCCGGAGCACGAAGCTGTTCATCCGTCCATCCGTAATCGATGGCCACCATGGCCGCGCGGCGAAAGCACGGGCCGACTTCCGCCCAAAACTGTTTCAACGCGAGCGGCACTTCAAAGCGCTGGCCTTCAGCCAAGGAGAAGCCGCGCTCCTGCAAGTCCTCGATGATCGCCGCATCGCCGAGCGGCACCGTTTCCTCGACAAGTCGACCGCCGCGAGCGGCGACGAAACACTCGTACAAAACCCCGTTCCGCTTTTCAATGACCCGGACAGGAAACGCGTCGAAAAACTCATTGCAAAACACGATGCCGGAAAACGGCCCACACGCGTCGAGCCAGTCGGCCATGTCGCGGTATTGCCGCACGCGGTCCGAAAGCGGCTGCAACGTTTCCTGCTGTCGCCGGCGATGGAACGGGCTTCGGTCGATGATCGTGTACGAAAGGTCTTTGTATGTAGCTGGACTTTTTCGTTTCCATGCTTGCAAAATGGCCAAGGCCAACCGCCCATCGCCTCCCCCCCATTCACAAACGGCTGGCGGCAGCCCCCCTTTCTCGACAAGCCGCAGCAAAAACGAAGCGATCGCCTCCCCGAACACAGACGCAAACGAGTTGTTCGTCAAAAAATCGCCCTCCCTGCCGATTTTCGTCCGCTCGCGCATGTAGTAGCCAAACCGTTCGTCATAAAGAGCCAACTCCATATAATCGGCATACGAAACGCGCCCATGAGGCGCCGCGGCAATTTCCTTATACAGCTCATTCATTTCCTTTTCCTTCCTTTTTGGTTGCTGTTTTCCCTATTGACATCGTAAAAACAATGGTATATCGTTTATAGTAGCAGCTTATTGATATCCCCTCCCATAATTGTGGGTAGAACATCCCCCAAAACCCTTCTTGGCGCAGCCGGGAAGGGTTTTTTGTCTTGACGGGCAAGGCGGCCGCTAGTTTCCACTGACGGTCGCCTCTTTCCACCGCCAGCCCCGAACGAATGGGGGGAGGGAAGCACGCCGGCAGCCGGCGGCAACGCGCCGACGAACACGCTCCCGCTTTCCCGTGAGCCGGGAGAATCGCTGGATGCGGTCATGAAAAACCGTGCAAAAACGGATTCGTATCCATTTCCGCGCCAATCGTCGTCTCAGGCCCGTGCCCGGACAAAACGACCGTCTCCTCCGGCAGCGTCAGCAATTGATCATGGATGCTTTTGAGCAGCTGATGATGATCGCCGCCCGGCAAATCGGTGCGACCAATGCTCCCGGCAAACAGCGCATCGCCGGAAAAAACGATTTGCGCCGCCGGGCAATAGTACGAAACACTGCCTGGCGAATGGCCGGGCGTTTCGCGGACGTCAAAGGCAAACGGACCGATCGTTAGCAGCAGCGGCCCTTGCAAGCTGATCGGCGCGCAGCGGACCGCGATCGAGCTCCCGAAATAAAGGGAGCCGTTCAACGCTGGATCGGGCAGCCATTCCGTTTCATTTTTGTGCACATAGACGGGAATCTCCCAACGAGCGAGCACGTCCGGGATGCCGCCGATATGGTCAAAATGGGCATGCGTCAGCAAAACCGCCAGCGGAGTGAGCTGTCTTGCTTCGATGTGCCGAACGAGCGCCGCCCCTTCCGCTCCCGGATCCACAATGACGCACGAACCGTCTTCCGCCGTCAAAAGATACGCATTCGCCTGAATCGGGCCGACAGGCATGCGCGTCCACTTCATCGTCGTCCCCTCCTCGTTTCGCATGAGTGAATGTCCAATTTCAATAATGGTTCACGTTGTTGATCCATCGGGCTTGATTGGAGCGATGGTATGCATGTTTTAGCTTTATTTTACTGGTTTTTTCCGCCCAAGCAAAGGAAAAAATAAAGGGGAATGGACCTCGACAAACGAAGGAAAAAAGGCTACAATAATGGAGAAGAAAAGCGTTTGTACATACTGTGCCATAAGGGGGGAAACAGATGGGTACGGTCATTATTTTCGCGCTTGTAACGCTTTTGGCTATTTATGGATTATTCCGCACATTGCGCGAAAAAAATGTACTTGGATTGTTGTTTAGCCTTGCGACTATCGCTGTATTCGGTTGGTTTACGTACAAAACGATCGTCCATCACGGAATTCCGACAGGGATGCACTGAAACGCAAGAGGCCCGGATCGCCTCTTGCGTTTTTTATGCCATTTGAAGCAGCGCGCCAAACAATCCGAGGCTGTCGCGGTAAATCTCGTCAAATTGCGACAGCGGCAGCGGGTTGGTTCCCTCGCCGAGTTCCACCGTATAGCCGCGCCGCCGCCGCGTTTGAATGAACCAGTCGCGATAACCGGCATGGCTGTCAATGTAGCGAACCGCTTGATAGCCGCTCGCGGCCGCCATCTCCTTCACGGTCGCTTCCGCTTCCGACGGCTCGAGCCCTTCATATCCCCAGTAAATTTCCTTCCCTTGGGTATGAAACGCCACCACCATCCAAAAATCTTCTGCTTCCGTCAGCGCCGCCATCGCTTTCGCTTCCGGCTCGGTCAGCGGGGCAAACCCGGGAAAATCGCGAGGCGCCGGCGCTTTTGGCAGTTTGCGCGCCTGCTCAATTTCCCAGTTGGCGGGAAATTGGTTATTTAAATCGACGCCGCGGATATTCGCTTTCCATTGCGAAAAATCCAACGTCCCCCCGTTGATGCGGACGGTCTCACTCCGATGCGGTTCCTCGGCCGGCGGACCGTTCAAGACGAGGTTGACCCCGTCCGGGTTGACCATCGGCACGACCGAAAGCGTGATCTTATGATAATAGTCAAGCGCGCGGCGGCCGGCAAGCTCACCATCGTGAACAAGCGCCCGCACGTACTCATCGATAAGCGCCATCACCACCGCGGATGTAATCCATTCATTGGCGTGAAATGATCCGTTTACATGCACGCGCACCGGACCGCGGCCGATCTGCAGCTCCACCAACGGCAACCCCAATACACTATGGCCGATCGTTCGCCGGCGCACAAACGGATAATGGCCAACGAGCGCGTCGATATCTTCGGTCAAGGCGGCAAAATCGTAGGGACGGATGCACTGGACGACCCGGGTCGATATTCGCTCCGGCAGCGGCGCTGCCCCATTGATGACCGCCATCGCTCCCGGCAGCCGTTGCAGCGCCTCAACAGGCAGCGACAAGCAGCGGGCGAGCGCGTCCCACTTCTCCATTGTCCGATAGCCCGGGATTTCGATCGTCTGCCTTGGCTGAAGCCCCTGCTTCTTGATGTGCGGATTGGCGTCAACGATCAGCTCAGTCGGCACCGAAAACCAGCGGCCGTATTGCTCAAATGTGTCGCCATACCATGCTTCTAGGCGCATGCCCCGTCTCCCCTTCCGACTCCTTTATTTCCAGCATATGTCGGTGGGAGCCAAAAAATGAAAACAACAGCCGGCCGTGAGCCAGCTGTTGCCATGTTTACCCCTCGATCAGCGTTTTCGCCAGCCAAGCGCCGCCAATGACGCCGGCGTCATTGCCGAGCGTCGCCAAAACGACCTCCGCTCCGGCGGCGACGCGCGGGAAAGCAAATCGGCAAAAGTGGTGGGCCACGCGCTCAACGAGAATGTCACCCGCCCGCGAAACGCCGCCGCCGATCACGATTTTCTGCGGGTTGACGACGTCAGCCGCGTTCGCCAACGCCAAGCCAAGGTAGCGCGTCACTTCGTCAACGACCTCAACGGCGAGCGGATCACCCGCTTTGGCGGCATCAAACACCGCCTTGGCCGAGATATCTCCGCCGTGCAGGACGCTTGGCCGCTTGGCAACGGCCAATTTTTCGCTGGCGATTCGCACGATGCCCGTCGCCGATGCGATCGTTTCCAGACAGCCGGTTTTGCCGCAATTGCAAGGCGCGCCGCCCTCCGGAATCATCGTCATGTGGCCGATCTCTCCACCGGCGCCGTTCGTCCCGCGCACGATGGCCCCGTTGGCGATGACGCCGCCGCCGACACCGGTTCCCAGTGTCACAAACAACAAATGGCGGGCACCGCCGCCGGCTCCTTTCCACATTTCCCCAAGCGCAGCGATGTTGGCGTCGTTATCGACCGCCACCGGCAAGCCAGTCGCCGCTTCGAGCTCTTGTTTTAACGGATAATTCGTCCATCCTAAGTTAACCGTTTCATACAGCATTCCGCTTTCCTCTTGCACCGGTCCGGGCGCGCCGATGCCGATGGCCAAAAGCCGTCCGTTCCCACCGCCGGCTTGATCCTGTCTCTCGCGAAGCGAACGGACGATATCGGCGACGATGTGGGCGCCGCGCTCCGCCTTGTTCGTCGGAATTTCCCACTTGTGCACAATGTCGCCGTCCAGCGTGACGAACGCCATTTTGATGGTCGTGCCGCCAAGGTCAATGCCTGCCAACCATTGTTCCATTGTTGCCTCATCCTTTTTTCATTCGTTTTTCCCGCTCCAGCTGCGCTTCATGCCGCAAAACGAACAGCGCGGCCTGCAGTTGTTTGACATCGATCAGCTGCGATTCGTACAGCGCTTTCACTTCCTCTTCCATCAGCTCTAAATCGGCGAGTCGATCGCCGACATAAATGATCGTGCCAAACTGTTTCAGGAGCTGTTGTACGTCATACACCGTTTTCATCGCTCGTTCGACTCCTTTTTCCCCCTTTTAATGTAGCGGCAAACATCGGCCGCCGTCAAGACAAAAAAGGACGCAGGCGCTGTTCAAAACGCCTGCGTCACCGGTCGGGATCGGGCTGGCCGGCCGCCGGTTTTTCAGCGGCATCGGCGAGCAGCATATCCATCCCGATCTCAATCATGAGAAGCTGGGCAAAAAGCGGGATGTCGCCTAATTTCGCCTTGCCTAAGAACGGCAGCGGCTCCGGCTCGGTCATGAACAAATACCAACGCGGCAGCAAAAACACCGATGCCCAGACAGCCAAAAAGCGGACAAGCCGCAAATACGCGCGACGATCGGCTTGTTCCGGTATTCCTCGGCGTGCTGCAAAGGAATTTCATACATAAATGTGCTGATTCATGCATATATTGGTGGAAATCTTGTCCGATTCTAGGAGGAGGCCATGAACAGACGGACGACGATCGCCATGGCGCTTGTGATCTTGATCGGGGCCGCCGCTTTCCTCTCTTCCGTTTGGGAGAGAAGCCGCACGGCGGAGACGATCAAATTTTTCCCGCTCGACCGTGAAGCCGTGTTCACTGAAGCGAAAACCTCTTTGACGCTCAACGAAAAAAAACAGAGCGGCCGCTATGCGCTGCGCTGGGCAACAATGTCCATTCTCAACCGCCCGGCCTATTTGCGGCAGGACGTTTCCTTGTTGTTTGTCGACGGTCGCCTAGCGGATGTATTGTCAAAATGGCAAACGGATACCGCGGCGCTCGACATGGAAAAAACGGTGCGGACGCAGGACAGCCGGCTGTTCCAAGCCGTCTCGTTCCACCACGCCGAGCTCCATAAAAACAGCGACATCACAAGCAGCCAAGCCATGTCAAGCGCCTACTTGTATGTCATCGATTCACCGTACCGCCCGCTCGCCTCGTTCCGGCGGCCCCAAACAGCGGCTGAACGCGAGTGGCAACGCGTCTTAAACAAGGCAGTGAACGAGTTTTTGCGTCACAAAGCGGACGAGTTGCTCGCCCATTTTTCCTTGGCGAAGGACGACTATTACGCCCTTTATTTGCCGGAACTGGTCGCCTACACGGAGCAGCCGCTTCCCGGCCTGCCGCCTGCAAAAACGGAGGCGATGATCGGCCGGCTATGGGACGGGCTGTACAAATCGTACATTCTCGGCATAAAAAAAGAGGATGGTTCCATCCTCTCACCGCTCGGCAGCACGATGCCGCTCATTTTGATCCGCAAAGATTACCGGCAAATTCTCGTCCTGTTCGAGGCGCAAAACGGCGATAAAATTATGCTCATCCAAGCGGCTTAACGAAACCCGACCCATAAGCCAGCCGCGGCCAACAGCACGGCGGCAGCCAACGCTCGAAACTGCCGCCCCCAAGCGGCGTGTTTCGGCAAATGGACAGCGCCAGCCGCCAAAAAACCGCCGATGAGCCCGCCGATATGGCCAGCGTTGTCGATGCCGGGGACAAGCAAGCCAAAGAGCAAGTTGATGACAATTAAGCTGACGACGTTCATTCCCATCGTCCGGAAAAACAAATGCCGATACACCGTGCCAAAATAAAGAAGCGCTCCAAACAGCCCAAAAATGGCGCCAGACGCCCCAGCGGACAACGACGGCGTAAACAAAAAACTGGCCAGCGTGCCAAAAAAGCCGGCTGTGATATAAATGACTAAAAAGCGAAGCGAACCATACAACCGTTCGACCGTCATCCCTAAATAGTACAAGGCGAACGTATTGGTCAACAAATGCAACAATCCAATATGCAAAACCATCGGCGTCAAAAATCGCCACCATTCTCCCGCCTCAATGAGCGGGTTGAACTTGGCGCCGTAGTGAATCAATACATCCGGATTCGTGCTGCCCCCGCTCCATTCGAGAACGAGAAACATGGCGACTTGCACGATGATCAGCAGCTTCGTGAACACCGGTTTGCCATAATCAAAGAGACGTCGCTCTTCCTCCCGCTGGCGGCGCCATTCCGTCAGCACCTCATGTTTGAGACGTTCGGCGGCGGCAAACGGATCAGCTTCTTCAGCAAGCGGTTGCGGGCGAAGCGAAACGCCGATGAGATCGCCAAGGCGCAGCAGCATCTCATCTGCGTTGCCGCTATGAATCAAAAGCGTTTCAAACCCACCATCGGCAGCGCCGGGAAGCGGCAACGGCTTGGAAACAAGAAATTCCCAATCATCCACCGGCGGATACGCCATCACATATACATTGACGACGCGGCCCCCTTTGCCGATTTTCCGCCCGTTCATTTGCCGGAGCAATTGCCATGTGTATTCGATATCGAGCCGCAGCGACCGGCTCCAGTCGAAATCGGCACGCACGAGGCGGACAAGCGTCGGCCGCCGCCAATGCCCCGATTCGAGCCATATTTCATCGCCGCGTTCAGACAGCTGCGCGATACGGTAGCCATCACGAAGCAAAAGATGAACGAGCTGCCAAAACAATACATCCATCGTTCCGATCACGTTCCCCTCTCCCTTTCTCCGACGAGGCCAAGCCCATTGAGCAGCAGGCAGCCAGCTCGCCGACCGTGAACGGGACAGACGAGCCGGCGGGAGCCGGTTGCCGGGACCAAAAATACACAACCTCCCAGCCGGCGCCAAGCCCGCCCTCTACATCCAGCTTCCACGAGTCGCGGACATGTACCCGCTGCTCGGATGGCCGCTGATTTCTACCATAATGAAAAATCGCTTCCGTTTCATCGCTGCCTCACGGGCGCATCATTTGCGACACAACCGCCCTACGCACCGTTGGAATCTGAAGCGCCCAACGAACCACCTGCTTTCGCAGTGGCGGAATGCCGAGCGCCCAATTGACCATCCGGTAGCGGTAACGGTAAGCAAGCCACCCAGCGGCAACGGCCAGCAGCGAGTACGACCATTTGTGCATTGTTGTTCCCCCTTCATCATATGAGCTGTTCGTTATTCTTTTTCCCTTTTTCTCTCGAATTATGAAACAACCCTAGCAGCGCACGAGCACAAACGTGGCGGCGAGCACCGCGCCGGCGACCGACAAGGCATTGACCGCATCATTGTCCAGCCAGCGCCGGCGGCTACAGCCGCCACTAACGCATACCACCGGCCTTCATTGCTCACACGACATAACTCCTTGTTCAGTAATGATCGCCGTCACCGGCACATCATGCGCTTCAACCGGAATACGGTCCAAAATTTGAAACGAATAAGCCAACGCCGCGGTCACCGCCGCCACCCCCGGCAAATACCGGTCGTAATACCCGCCCCCATAACCGATCCGGTAGCCGGTTTTCGTGAAACATACCCCCGGAACGAGGATGAGGTCAAGCTCATCGCGGTCGATCGCCGTGGTTTGTTCCTCGATCGGCTCGAGCAATCCAGCATACGCCTTCTCGAGCTGGGCAAACGACGCAAGGCGCCGAAACGTCATCGTTTTTGTCAGCGGGTCGCATTTTGGTACGGCAACCGTTTTCCCTTCCTGCCATGCCCGCTCGATGATCGGCGCCGTGGCCACTTCCGTTCCTCTAGCTACGGTCAAAGCCAACGTCCGCGCCCGCTGCCATGGCGGCCACTCGTACAAATAGGCGGCAATCCGCCGGTCATAAGCCCGTTTTTCCTCGAGCGGAAGCTGCCGAAGCCGGCCGAGCATCAAGCGGCGCAAGTGCTGCTTATCGATCATCGCTTTCCCTCCTAACAGAAAAAGCAGCAGGAATGACCTTCCCACTGCTTACTTCGTTTCACGGTGCAACGTTACTTTGCGATCCCGCGGGCAATATTTTTTCAGTTCCAGACGCTCCGGATTATTGCGTTTATTTTTGGACGAAATGTAATTGCGTTCGCCGCATTCGGTGCATGCCAATGTAATGTTCACGCGCATCTTTTTTCCCTCCAAACGTGCTTTATATAATCAGACCTTTCTATGATAGCATTTTTCCGCGACGATTTCCACCTCTAAATTTCATCTTTTTCAACAAGACCAGCCACAAACAAGGAGCGATATGATATAGTGAAAAGGGAGGGATGGACGATGGTAGAATACGCAATCGTCGCTTTGGCGGCCTTATCCATGGTTTTGCTCATCATTTCGGTTTTTGCCAAAGACGAATTAAAACCGCTCGAAGAACAAATCGACCAGCTGACCGTTTCACTCGCCCAAGAAACGTACCAAATCAAAAAGCGGCTGCAAATCATCGAGGAAGAGCTGCTCATCCCCGAGCGCCGGCGTCCGGCTTCGCCCCGCCGCGGCGGAGCGCTGTCGCCGACCGATCGCCGTATTTTGCTTTTGCATAAACAAGGGTTTCCGCTCGAAGACATCGCCGCGCAAACCGGCTTAACCGTTTCTGAGGTAGAGCGGGCGGTAAGGAGGCTGCAGCGATGAGAAAGCGAACGATGCGCTCGTTTGCCCTTGGCTTGCTCGCCTCGGCATCGCTCATCGGCGCCGCCTACTATTTGTCGCCCCCAACGCCGCCCACAGAGCAGGAAGTCAAGGCGTTTCTCAAGCAGCATGGGCTGATCGCCATCGCCAAAGACGAGTATGACCAGCTGCGGCGCACCGGGCGAAAAGTGGCGGCCACTCCAACGCCGAAGCCATCAGGGCAAACCGTTTATGTGTACCGCCTCGTCATTGAGAAAGGCGACACCCCAGAATCTTTTGCCAAAAAACTTGAAGCGGCGGGCGTCATTGATAGCGCCCGCTCGTTTAACGACTATTTGCAACAACGGGGGCTGGCGCGCTCGATCCGCCCCGGCACCTACACCGTGCGCAGCGATATGGATTATGCGGCGATCAGCCGCTTGATTGCCGGACCGTAAAAATCGGCGTCTTTCATCAGCACCGTCACGAAGACAACAAAGGGCTGGTCCGAAACTTGAGCGCGTTTCGGAACCAGCCTCTTTCGTTTGCGGCGGCGCGATCACGCCCTCCCTTACCAGAGCGGTGACTGAAAGGAAAAACCGGCGCCACACCGACTCCGGCCTTCCCGATCACGGCGATGACCACATGCGCCACATCGTTTCGCCTGTTTTGGCCGATAGACGTTTTTTTCAGCCGAAGCGGCCGGCAATATAATCCGCTGTCCGCGGATCGGCAGGGCGGGAAAACAAGGTCGCTGTCTCGCCGCACTCAATGACTTCGCCGTTGAGGAAAAATGCCGTGCGATCGGAAATGCGAGCCGCCTGCTGCATATTATGGGTCACAATAATAATGCTGTAGTTGGTTTTCAGTTCGTTCATCAATTCCTCAATTTTCGCAGTCGAGACCGGATCGAGCGCCGACGTCGGCTCATCCATTAAAATGACGTCCGGTTCGACCGCCAAACAGCGGGCGATGCAGAGCCGCTGCTGTTGGCCGCCCGACAAGCCGAGGGCGTTTTCATGGAGCCGGTCTTTGACTTCCTCCCAAAGCGCGGCTTGGCGCAAGCTTTTTTCAACGATTTCATCGAGCCGACGCCGATCGCGGATGCCGTGAATGCGCGGACCATAGGCAATATTGTCATAAATGGACTTAGGAAACGGATTCGGCTTCTGAAAGACCATGCCGACTTGCGCCCGCAACTGTTCAACGGGATACGAGCGATCAAAAACCGAACGGCCCCGGTAGATGACGTCCCCTTCAATTTTCGCGTTGGGCACAAGTTCAATCATGCGGTTCAACGTTTTAATATAGGTAGACTTGCCGCATCCAGACGGACCGATTAGCGCCGTGATCTCCCGTTCATAAAATGAAAGATCGATTTGTTTCAAGGCCTGATGGGCGCCGTACCATACGTTCAATCGCCCGGTTTCATATACGACCGTTTTTTTCGCCGCGTCAGCAGCCCGAACCGCCTGTTTGCGCGGTTCGATGACCGTCACTACACTCATGGGGGTCACTCCTTGTTCGATTTTCGCCGTTCTCGCAGACCTATCTTCCGCTTCCCATCGTTCATCGTACGAGCAAAAGCACCATCAGCGACGAACGGACTGATCACACACTCTCGCTTCGCCGTTGTTGTTAGCGCACACGATTGTTCCATCCTATCGATGAGTGTACAGGAGCAATATAAAGAGCGTATGGACGGTAGGTTAAGTTTTTGTAAACGTTCGACACGAAAAGCGGACGATCAGGTGACTCTACCGTCAAGACGGGCGCGACCGGATGGCAGAAAGAAAGGGGCTCGCTCAATGGAGCCCCCTCTCCCGTCCCTTGTCCCTCTTGTTTCCCGCCGGTGTTGGTTTCCTTGAAACGAACGACGCCGCGCCTTCCCGTTCGCTTTACGGTTGCACCGTGCCGGTCGCCTCGTCCGGCTGAGCGGCCGTCCGTTTCATTTTCAGTTCAAAGTAAGCATCCAAAATGCGGCGGCCGATGCGGTTGTTAATGCCGTCGCTATTCCCTTGCGTCGCCCACGGGACGACAACCGCAAACGATACTTCTGGATTGTTATACGGGGCATAGCCGACGAGCGTCAAATTGTACGTCGAAGCTTGGCGCCGGCTTTGGATCGGGCCGTCATAAAACGCTTCGGCCGTCCCGGTTTTGCCAGCCGGCTTGTACGGGGCGTTGGCGAAATACGAATACGCCGTTCCTCCCGGCTCTTGCATGACGCGGCGGAATCCTTCCCGCACCCGTTCAATGTACTCGGTTTTCATATCGACGCGGTTTAAAACGACCGGCTCAAATTCTTTGATGACGCGGCCAGGTTCTTTTCCATCAGCCGATGGCTCACGAATTTCTTTGACCAAAAGCGGCTTCATCCGGTAGCCGCCGTTGGCGATCGTCGAAACGTATTGCGCCATCTGCATCGGCGTATACATGTCGTACTGGCCGATCGCCAAGTCAAGCAGAAATCCTGGCAGCTTGCTTTGCCCTTGAAAACCGCTCAATTCGTTCGGCAAGTCGATGCCGGTTTTCACACCCAACCCGAATTGGCTGAAATAATGGCGCATTGTCGTAAACGCGGCCGGATTGAGGTGAAGCGGCTGATGCGGACGATACACACCGCCGCCGATGGCGATCGCCGTTTTAAACATATAGACGTTCGACGATTGTTTCAGAGCGGTCAGCTCGTTAATGGTCCCCATCGTTTTCCATGATTTTTTTTCTAGATCTTTGATATAAAGCGGCTCATCCTTAATATACGTATTCGGATGAAGCACCCCCGTTTGAAAGCCGGTGAGAACGGTCGCGCCTTTTACCGCCGACCCCATCGCGTAAGCTGATGTGATGTTGCCGATGGCAAAGTCGACAAATTTGCCGTCTTGGAGAAGCTTGCCGGCCATCGCCAACACTTCGCCCGTTTTGGGATTCATCATGACGACGAACGCCCGGTCCAAGAGCGGGGAGCGGCCTTTGCGCTTCGTGGCCAAAATCTCCTGCTCAATAATTTGCTCGACTTGTTGCTGCAGCTCGGCATCGATCGTCAACACGAGGTCTTTGCCGGGCTCGCCTGGATACAATGGCTCAACGGAAACGACGTTGCCCGATTTGTCGACGACGTTTTTCATTTTGGCCTTTTTGCCGTGCAGCACTTCCTCATACTGCATTTCTAAATAGCTTTTGCCGACGCGGTCATTGCGGCTGTAATCGCGCGCCAAAAAATAGTCAAGCCGCTCGCGCGGGACACCTTCGTCTTCTTCCGTCACGCTCCCGAGCACGGAGCGGAACGTTTTATCATAGACGTATTTCCGATCCCAATCCACCGTCGTGTTGACGCCGGGCAGCTCGCTTAAATGCTCGCTGACGACCGCGTATTCGCGATCGGTCACTCCTTTGCTTTTCACCGTCTGCGGCGTCAGCGCGTAGCCGCTCTGCATCTCATGCATAATGGCGATCACTTCAAGTTCGGATTTAGAGATTTGTGCCAAGTCCTGCTTGGTGATGCGCTCAAGCGTCCATTCGTACACCTTTTTGTCGATCTCTTTTTGCGTCCATCCTTGGTCAGCAAGTTTTTTCCGTTCTTGTTCATTCACTTTCTGTTTCGCTTCTTTGGGATGAGTCAAAATCCAATAATCTTTCATGTCGCGCTCGGTCACCTTTTTTTCGGCGTCCGGAATGTCGATATAGCGGGCGAGTTTTCTGGCCACCGCCAAAATTTCTTCCGGCTGGGTCGTTTTCGAGCGCGTGTACGTTATCGCCTTTTGTGGCGTATTGTCGACGATCACTTGGCCGAACCGGTCGTAAATTTTGCCGCGCGGCACCGGCGTGCTGACCACTTCATCCTGCGTTCGTTCCACTTCGCGGCGGTAGTCCTCCCCGTACACAATCTGCACGACGCCGAGGCGCAAAATCAGCGCCGAAAACAATAAAAAGACAAAGAAAAATAAAACGTTTAACCGAATCGGCACTTGCGCCCGCTTCTTCCGTTTCATTCCCCGGTCCTCCTTTCTCCTCTTCCCTATTGTAAAAGAAAAAAGCAGGCGTGGCTAGGGAAAAACATGGACAACGTTTTACACCGATGAGCCGCCGCGCTCATCGGCCAGCTTCGTCCGAAACAAGAGCGGCTCCGGCCGGTCCCGCTCCGGTTGGCCATCGGTGAAACGAATGCGGCGGACAAACCAGTAAATCACGAGATGTCCAGCCCCGCATACGAACATAAGCGCACGAATTCCGTTCTTTTCGCCAAACAAAGCCACCGCCGTCAAAAAGGCTAAAATCGACACTACCCGTCCGGCGTTTAAAAACAGTTCACGGACGACGATATACTCCACGCGCGCCTCTGCCGATTTCCAGCTTCTCCCGATCACATCAAATGTTAACGACGAGTAGGGAACGAGCAAAATCGGATAAGCGATGGCGATCGTCACGGCGTAAATGATCAAACGAGGGTAAGACGGCTGAAAGACAATGAGAAAGATGGCCGCATAGAGCAACAGTCCGCCCAATAAAATGGCTTTCATCCGATATTCCTGCTTCATTAGCCGGGAAACGGCATAGTAGGCGACAAACGATGTAAAGGAATTGACAAGCCCGTACTTGCCGAGCGCCCATTCACTGTTTGAGGTGACATACACCAGCACGGAGATGACAAACACAAACGACCCTTCACGCAGCCCTTGAAAAAAATGGGCGTTTGTAATCAACCGCCAATTCTCATTTTGGGTTCGTTCCTTTACAATGCGAAGAAACAAATATTTTCCCGCCGCTGTACGGTGCTTGAGAAAGAAGCTGAGCAGCACGGCGACAAGAAACAAGCCAAGCGACAGCGAAAAAACGAGCGTATACCCTTTTTGGCCGGTGAGCGATGAAATCACATAGCCGGCGACAATCGGTCCGATCATGCCAGCTGACGAGGTGAGCACTCCGAAAAAGCCGTTAAAAAAGTCGCGCGTTTCTGGTTCCGTAATTTCAAACGTCAACACGTTAAACGCCAGCCAATAAAAGCCATAACCAACCCCCAACAGCGCGCCGAGAACGAGCAAATATTGATGCGCTTTCGGGCCGACGAACAACACCGTGACAAAAAAAACGGCCAAACACGACACCCCAAGCCGCAGGATGAGAATGCGATCGATTTGTTTCGCCAGCCGGCCGGCGAATAGAAACGTCAGTGGCTGCATCGTGACGACCGCCAAATTATACAGCGCCAAGTCGCGGAAATCGCCGGTCTGTTTCCATAAATAAATGTTGACAAACGTATTGGACAGCGAGACAGCAAGCGCATAAAACCCGCCGATGCAAAGAAGCAGCAGCAAATCACGGTCGACCCGTTCTTGACCCAGCAATTTTTCGAACAATGACATCATAAAACTCCCCTTTTCGTCTATCCGGTAGTGTGGCCATTTCCGCTGCCGCTATGCACCCGCAACAAAGAAAACGGCCGCCGGTTCCCGGGCCGTTCGCGCCCATGCGAAACCGGCGACCGCCGAGGGTCGTGCCAACCATGAAAAAGCGGGGCGTTTTGTTTCGCCCCGCTTCGTTGATTACTTCGCTTTTGCTTCGCTGTACCGTTTCGCCACTTCGTCCCAGTTGACGACGTTCCAGAAAGCGGCGATGTATTCCGGACGGCGGTTTTGGTATTTCAAGTAGTACGCATGCTCCCAAACGTCCAAGCCGAGAATCGGCGTTTTGCCTTCCATGATCGGCGAGTCTTGGTTCGGCGTGCTCGTAATTTCCAGCTCGCCGTTGTTCACGACAAGCCACGCCCAGCCCGAGCCAAAACGGCCGGCCGCTGCTTTCGAAAACTCGTCTTTAAACGCGGCAAAGCTGCCGAATTTTTTGTTGATGGCTTCAGCCAGCTCACCCGTCGGCTCGCCGCCGCCGTTTGGCGACAAAATCGTCCAGAAGAGCGAGTGGTTCGCATGGCCGCCGCCGTTGTTGCGCACCGCGGTGCGGATGCTTTCCGGAAGGGCTTCCAAATTGCTGAGCAGTTCTTCGAGCGATTTGTTTTGCAAATCGGCATGCCCTTCCAACGCCGCATTCAAGTTGGTGACGTACGTGTTATGGTGCTTCGTGTGGTGAATGTTCATCGTTTCTTTGTCAATGTGCGGCTCAAGCGCATCGTACGGATACGGCAATGCTGGCAGTTCAAATGGCATACAATCTCCTCCTTTTACGGTTTATGTAGACGGACAAGACGACGTCCGTTTGAGACTAGCTTACCAAAGTTGGCACATTGTTTCAATCGATTTGCTCGTCCTCGTGTTGGCGCAAATTCAGGCGATTGTCCAAGATGTGCAAAGCCAAATCGAGGCCGCGGTGCAATCCATGAAAGAAAGCGCCCAACAACTCGATGAAACGAAAAAAACGTTCACGGAAAGCCGACAAGCCTTTCAAGAAATCACGACGATGGTCTCCCATTCATCGGCGCATACGCGGCAAATTTCTGAAACATTCGCCGCCATCGAACGGCAAATGAGCGACATGCGGGAACATATTACCGAGATTGCTACCGTAGCCCAGCAAATCGCTTCATCCATGGAGCAAATTTCGAATTTTACGGACGGTCAGCACCATGCCATGGCAGCCATTCGCTCCGAAGCCGACGCGCTGAATGATCGCGTGTCACATTGGCGCACCTTGCTTGACACGTTTTATCTCCCTTCCGACTAAAGCGGGAATATCCCGCTTGTTTCGTTCCAAAGTTGAATTCCTCCCCTTTCCTCGCTACAATGGAAAGGGAGGAAAAGAGAGGTGTGTCGATGATGAATGTATTTGCCCAGCTATGGAAAAGCTTATATTCGCCAAAAGATATCGCTCGTTTCCGTTTCCAAGGCATCGGCAAAACGATCGGTTATCTGTTTTTGCTCACTTTTTTCTCGGTGCTGCCGACGCTTTTCTACGGGGTCTTATCGTTAACGGAGGGGGTGCGGACAGCAAGCGCTCTGCTTCATCAAAGCCTTCCCTCTTTCACGATTGAAAACGGAGAGCTGTCCTCACCGGCCGCTCAGCCGATTCAGCTTGACCAAGACGGCTTTGTCATCATCTTTGACAGCACTGGCAGCGTGATCCCTGATGAGGTAGAACGATTCCCTAACGCCGTCGCGCTGTTGCGACATGAGGCGGTGCTCGTTGTCGGCCATCAGGCTCAGCATTACAGCTACGCGGCGTTTCCGGATGTTCGAATCACCGATCAAGACGTGCGCGCGTTTATTAGCGATTTGCAATCGCTACTCCCGGTTCTCGTCCCGCTTTTGGCGCTCATTGTTTATGTGCTCGCCTGCGCGGGGAAATTCATCAGCGTGTGCCTGCTCGCCTTGTTCGGCTTGCTGTTTTCCGGCATGCTTGCCAAAACGCTCCGCTACCGTCACACTTGGGTGATGTCGGCCTATGCCATTACGCTGTCAACCGTCTTTTTTACCATCATGGAATCGCTGCAAACGGCCGTCCCCTACGGAGCGCTAATCCATTGGCTCGTTTCCTTTATCGTCCTCTTTTTGGCCGTCAAAGAAGTGCCATCAACGAAACGAGAGAGATAAAAAAAGCTGCCTGTCAAATGCAGGACAGCTTTTTATGTTTACGCCGCTTTGTTTCTTTTCATGGGTCCACGGCGCGCGCGCCGACTTCCTGAAAAATGGCGGGCAAGCAAAGAAGAGGTGAGCCGGGCGGCCAAATTGAACAACAGAACCGCTACCATCAACACCGCCGCCGATTTGGCCGCGATTAGCTTCGCGTCCGGGACAATGCCTTCCGAATTCAATTTCCAAATATGCACGGTCAGCGTCTCGGCCGGCCGAAACACGTTCAGCGGGTGGGCCGAACTGCTCCAATCGGCATCCCACCGCAACATCGGCGTCGTCAACCCGGCGGTATAGATGAACACCGCCGCTTCGCCGAAAATGCGCCCCGCCGCCAAAATCACGCCGGTGACCATTTGCGGAATGGCAGCGGGAAGCACGGCCTTAACCAACGTCTGCCAGCGCGTTGCACCAAGGGCTAGACTGCCCTCGCGAATGCTGGCCGGCACATCCAAAATCGCTGTTTCGCAAATGCGCGTCAATCCAGGCAAATTGATGATCGTGACAGCCAGCGCCCCGCCAAGCAGCGTATAGCCCCAGCCCGTCAAGGTGACAAACGCCAACAGTCCGAACAGCCCGACAACAATCGACGGCAGCGAGGCCATCGCCTCCAAACAAAGGCGAATCATCCCGACGATCCGCCCCTGTTTGGCGTATTCCGCCAAGTACACTCCCGCTCCTAACGACAGTGGAACCGACAAAAACAACGCCACTCCCAGCAAATAAAACGAATTGATCAACTGGGGGCCGATGCCGCCGCCTGCTTGCGTATTGCTCGGCCGCCCGAACAGAAACTCAGGCTGCCAAAACCCCGCTCCTTTTGACAACACGACCGCGAAAAAGAAAACGAGCAGGCCGATGACGGCGGCAGCTACCGCATAGAAAATGCCCGTCCATACTTTATCAATCATGCGCGCTGTCATCTTATCGCTCCTTTCTTTGGCCGACCAACCGGATCACAGCAATGAAGAAAAACGAAATCAAGAGCAACAGGAACGCCAATGTCCATAGCGCGTTGTTCCATGGTGTCCCGTTGATCGTATTGGCCATATCCATCGTCAATATGCTCGTTAACGTCGCTGTCGGGCTGTCAAGCCCTGAAGGCAGCCTCATCGTATTGCCGATCACCATCTGCACAGCCAGCGCCTCACCAAACGCCCGCGCCAAGCCGAGAACGACGCCGGTGGCAATCCCAGTTTTCGCCGCCGGGACGATGACGCGGGAAATCGCCTGCCAGCGCGTGGAGCCAAGCCCGTACGACGCCTCCATATAGGCTTTCGGAACATTGGCCAAGGCGTCGGCGGCAATGCTAGTAATGGTTGGCAAAATCATCATGCCTAGCACGATGATGCCGGCCAGCAGGCTAAAGCCGGAGCCTCCGAACCACTCGCGCACGAGCGGAACGAGCAGCGTCACCCCCAGCCAACCGTACACCACCGACGGAATGCCGACAAGCAGCTCCAGCACCGGTTTGAGCAGCGAGACGAGCCATTTCGGCGCGATGAAATTCATAAAAATCGCCAACGCCAACGCGAGCGGCGCACTGACCAACAAAGCGCCAAGCGAAACGAGCATCGAGCCGACGATAAAAATGAGCGCTCCATATTTTGGCGGCGTGCCGTTCGGGTCCCAGTGCGCCGAAAGCAACATATCAGAAAGTGACAAACCGCTGTCTGTAAAGGACTGAATCCCTTTTGCCGCTAAAAAGACGATCATCGTCACCGTAATCAAAACGATCAGCCAGCCGCAGATGCCGGCGAACGTTCGTCCCATCCATTCTTCAAGCCGGCGATGTCGCCGTTTTGCATACGTTGGCTGCATAGTGTCTCCCCTCCATGGGCAAAGGCCGGCCCAAGGAGCCGGCCTCGCCTTTCTTTACTCCAATTCCGTCATCGGAATATAGCCCATCTGTTTTACAGTCGACGCAAATTCCTCACTCTTGACAAAATCGATAAACGCTCGCACTTCATCCTTCGCTTCCCCTTTGGTAATCATGTATTCATACGACCAAAACGGATATTTTTCCGTGCGAATGTTCTCCACTGTCGGTTCTGCGCCGTTAATCTTGACCGTCTTCAAGTTTTTCTTTTCCCCGATTAAATACGACATCGCTACATAGCTGACAGCGCCCGGCGTTGAACTGATCGCCTGCTCGACCGCTCCGTTAGAATCTTGCACCGTGCCGATCGCATCGTTGATTTTTACGTCTTTCATGACCGTTTTCTCAAACGTCGCCCGCGTTCCCGATGATGCCGGGCGGTTGATCACGTGAATAGCTTCATCCGATCCGCCGACTTCTTTCCAGTTTTTGATCTTGCCACTGAAAATCCCTTGAATTTGTTCCGTTGTTAAATTATCGATTTTCACATCGTCGTTGACCACAATGGCAAAGGCGATGCCCGCCACTTTATGGTCAATGAGTTCTGACGCTTTCGATTTGTCGTCGAGTTTTTCCGCCGCCGGCACATCCGAGTTGCCGATTTGTACAGCACCGGCTGCCACTTGGTTCACGCCCGTGCCGCTGCCGCCGCCTTGAACGGTGATCGACACGTCCGGATATTTTTCCATAAACGCGTTCGCCGCTTCTTCGGCCAGCGGCTGAAGCGCGGTGGATCCCGCTAAGCTGATCGTACCGGAGTACGTTTCCTCTTTTTTGGCGCCCCCTTCATTGCTGCCGGCGCTGCTGCTGTTGTTGTTGTCCGTTTGCCCGCAGCCGGCCAGCGCGCCGGTCATCAGCAAGGCAGCCAATCCGAATTTCACTCGTTTACTCCACATTCAGAAATCCCCCCGTTTTGTTTTCGTACGTCCCGCGTACAAGTTGATTGTAGCGTGGCATTGTTAGTCTCTTATAAAGCGATCGTTAAGTTTGTGTAAAGGAGCCCGTGCCAGCAGCAGACCGATGCACCAAAAAAGCATATTTTCTTTGGACAAGCATACAAATGATAACAACGGATACGCCCAAGCGGAGGAAGCGCCATGAAAAAACTCATCCTCGTTCTTATCCTGTCGTTGGCCAGTTATATCGTTTACCGGGATCTTTCCATCGGAACCTTCCCAGTCCCGGCTCAAACAACGGCGGCAACCGTCCAACCGAAGCCGGTCAAAATTCCGTACCGAACGGTCACCGTTCGCCCCGGTGACACACTATTGTCCATCGTCGAACAAGAACGAAACGGCCCGATTCCCGTGCCGCTCGAACAGCTGATCCGCGACTTTGAGCGGCTGAATCCCGGCGAGCGCGCCCAAACGCTACAGATCGGGAAAACGTATAAAGTGCCGATCTACCGCTGAACGGCAGATCGCTTGTCAAACGGGCGACGACACTGATACAATAAGGCAGAAAGCGACTTGAATGTTAAAGGAGCGATTCCCGTGGGTGAAATCATCCATCGTTCAAAAACGCGGCCGGTCCGCGTCGGTCCGCTGACGATCGGCGGCAGCAACGAAGTCATCATCCAAAGCATGACGACAACGAAAACGCACGATGTCGACGCGACGGTGGCGCAAATCCATCGGCTCGAGGAAGCCGGCTGCCAAGTCGTCCGCGTCGCCTGTCCCGATGAGCGGGCGGCCGCGGCGATCCCTGAAATCAAAAAGCGCATCAACATTCCGCTTGTCGCCGACATCCACTTTGACTATAAATTGGCGTTAAAGGCGATCGAGGGAGGCGTTGACAAAATTCGCATCAACCCGGGCAACATCGGGCGGCGCGAGAAGGTGGAAGCGGTCGTCAAAGCCGCCAAAGAGCGCGGCGTGCCGATCCGCATCGGTGTCAACGCCGGGTCGCTTGAGAAACGCATTTTAGAGAAATACGGCTATCCGACCGCCGACGGCATGGTCGAGAGCGCCTTGTACCATATCCGCATTTTGGAGGAGCTCGATTTTCACGATATTATCGTTTCGTTAAAAGCGTCCGATGTCCGTCTCGCCATTGAAGCGTATGAAAAAGCGGCGCGCACGTTTGATTATCCACTTCACGTCGGCATTACCGAAGCCGGGACGCTCTTTTCCGGCACGATTAAAAGCGCGGTCGGGCTCGGGGCCATTTTAAGCAAAGGCATCGGCAATACGATCCGCGTTTCCTTAAGCGCCGACCCGGTTGAAGAGGTGAAAGTGGCGCGCGAAATTTTAAAAACGTTCGGGCTCGCTTCCAATGCCGCGACGCTCATTTCCTGCCCGACGTGCGGGCGGATCGAGATCGACTTGATCAGCATCGCCAATGAAATCGAGGATTATATCGCCAAAATCAAGGCGCCGATCAAAGTCGCCGTGCTCGGCTGCGCCGTCAACGGGCCGGGCGAAGCGCGCGAAGCCGACATCGGCATCGCTGGCGCCCGCGGCGAAGGGCTGCTGTTCCGCCACGGCAAAATCGTCCGCAAAGTGCCGGAAGAGCAGATGGTCGAAGAGCTGAAAAAAGAAGTCGACAAACTGGCCGAGGAATATTTTGCAAAACAAAAGGAAAAAGCAGCTGCGCTGAAAGGCGGCGGTCTAGAAGGCCGGTGAACGACGTTCGCTTCCCTTATGATTGAAAAACAGGAGCGATGCGACAAGGTTTTTCTAGATGGCAAAGCGGTATCGCTGAGTAATCATCGGACTCCCAGAAGGTCGGTCCCCTTATGAGTGGCAACAAGGCGTGTCGAATTGAGAAATGACACGGTTAAAGCCGTGTCCACGATCAAATCACCAGCCTCCTAGAAGGCTGGTGAAAAACAGCAACCGCCCCTAGCCCACGGCGGATGACGTGAAACGAGAAGCCCGT
>JAAROH010007652.1_pt1 | contig 72187 bp, 78 predicted proteins | sample 7248631 | NCBI WGS metagenome assembly JAAROH01 (sample SAMN09772309, study PRJNA484901) | compost metagenome | isolation source: Vermicomposting unit | place: India | reverse complement strand
CCTGCTTTTTCTAGCAGAAATGTTGTGGCCTACCCACGAAAACTTTACTCACACGGCGACCGCCGGGTTGAAACCCGGGTTCGCCCCTCCAGCGTCGATCCGTATGGAAAGGAGTTGGGCGACATGGGCCGAGCGGTATGGATCGTCGTCGGCTGGCTGATGATCCCCCTGGGCATCGGGCTCGCCGTTGTGCAGGCGGTTCCCGGGGAACCGCCGGGGGTGGCGGGGATCGCACCGCCGGCAGCGGAGGCGCAGGCCCCCGCCACGGCGGTCCTGGCGGGTGAGGGGGCTGACGCAGGGCCGTCCGGGGGCGAGCTGCCGGAGGAGTGGCGGCGCGCCATCGATCAGGTGGTGATCCCGCGGGAGGTGCTCGACAGGCTGCCCGAGCTGGCGGCGATCCAGCAGAAGCTGATGCGGGTGGACGGCGTCCTCATGTCGTGGACAGATCACCGCAACGGAAAGGTGTTCATTGGCGTGCAGTCGCTGGAGGCCCGTGAGCGGGTGGAGGCCGCCATCGCCCGGGAGGGCATCCCGCCGGAGTGGGTGGAGATCTTCGGCGGCGCAGGGCTGCTCTCCGAGGAACGGCCGTTGGAGGGGTGCCAGCTGGCCGACCCGCCGCGCCCGGAACCGGGGCCGCAGTATCTCGAAGTCACCCCCGCGGTCGTCCGGCCGGGACAGGGGATTTCGCTGGTGATCCGGGGCGTGCCCGAAGACCAGCTGATGCGGGGCGTGGAGGCCTACCTGGAGTGCTGGGACGGCGAGGGCTGGTCCCCGCGTTTCTACCTGATCACCGCCTACGGGGGAGGAGGGCCCCACAGCGTGCTGTACGGGGGCCCGCTGGTCATCGTCGACCTGGGGCTGTTCGGCACCGGACCGGAGCGGCACCTGGTTCCGGATCAGCTGGAGCCCGGCTGGTACCGCATCCGCAAGCCGCTCGGGCGCACCCGTTTCGTCCCGGCGGAGGTCGTCGGGTACCTGCAGGTGCGCTGATCCCTGCGCCAGCTGGTAGCGGTGTGAGAGGTTCGGGCACAGGGCACGAGGTGCGATGGATTTGCCCTTGGCGCGCCGGTGAAGTGGAAGTTTGTCGCAGTTGGACGGCGCCGCTGCCCTGCGCCCGATGGTTGAGATGTGAAAGGTGTGGGTGCGGGGCACGAGGTGCGATGGATTTGCCCTTGGCGCGTTGGCGAAGTGAAAGTTCGCCGCAGTTGGACGGCGCCGCCGCCCCTGCGCCCGATGGTTGAAATGTGAAAGGTGTGGGTGCGGGGCACGAAGTGCGATGGATTTGCCCTTGCCGCGTTGGCGAAGTGAAAGTTCGCCGCAGTTGGACGGCGCCGTTGCCCTGCGCCCGATGGTTGAAATGTGAAAGGTGTGGGTGCGGGGCACGAAGAACGTTCGTCGCAGTTGGGCGGCGCCGGGGCCGTGGGCCTGACGGTTGACATGCAAAGGGTTCGGGTGCAGGGCACACACGGAGTGCCTGAATGGGGGCTGCCCCGGGGAGTCATCCGCAGTGACTCGGGGCAGCCCCCGGCGCTTCGTGCGTCGCCCGCGCAAGCGAAAGCGCATTTGGGGCGCTACCGGCGTGAGATCGCTATTGCCAGCCCTTTCCCCGGCCGTTATAATTGTCACCAGATCATAAAACCTCGTTTTAGAAGCGGGTGTCCACAGCAGCTGATAAGACCGGGTGGCGCGGCCCGGTGCCACCCATCGCAGGAGACAGGCGAGGTGGTTCTCTGTGACGGCCGGATTGAAGAAGCGGGACCGGCAGGCTGCGCTGCGGGAGAAGATCCGCGAGAACCCGTTCCTCAGCGACGAGGAGCTGGCGCACATCTTCGGCGTCAGCATCCAGACCATCCGGCTCGACCGGCTGGCCCTGGGGATCCCGGAGCTGCGGGAGCGGACCAAGTCGGTGGCGGAGCGCACCTACGGCATCGTCAAGTCCATGGGTTCCAAGGAGATCGTCGGCGAGCTGATCGACATCGTCCTGGGCGAGCGGGGCATCTCCATCCTGGAGACCACCGAGGACATGGTCTTCGAGCGCAGCCGGGTGGTGCGGGGACAGTTCATCTACGCCCAGGCCGAGTCCCTGGCGATCGCGCTCATCGACGCCGACGTGGTGCTGACGGGCCTCGCCAACATCAAGTTCAAGCGGCCGGTCACCGTTGGGGAGAAGCTGGTGGCCAAGGGGGAGGTCATCCGCCGCCGGCGCAACCAGCACGTGGTCCTGGTCGAGACGCGCGTGGGCACCGAAAACGTCTTCCGCGGCAAGTTCTCCGTGTTCGAGGTGGATCCGGCCAGAGTCGGAGGAGGCGTATAAGATGGGCTTTCGCATCGCCGTAGACGCCATGGGCAGCGACGCAGCACCCGCCCCGGAAGTCTCGGGTACCATCCAGGCGGCCCGCGAGTGGCCGGACCTCCGCTTCGTGCTGTTGGGCGACGACTCCCGCATCCGGGCCGAGGCGGAGAAGGCCGGCGGGCTGCCCGGCAACGTCGAGGTCGTGCACACGACCCAGGTGATCACCCCTGATGAGGAGCCGACCAAGGCCGTCCGGTCCAAGAAGGACGCCTCCCTGACGGTGGCGGCCCGGCTGGTGAAGGAGGGGCAGGCCGATGCCCTGCTCAGCGCCGGGTCCACGGGCGCCCTGGTGGTGGTGGGCACGCTCGGCATCGGCCGGATGAAGGGCATCGACCGGCCGGCCCTGGGGACCATCATGCCCACCGTGAAGCAGCCGGTCTTCATGCTGGACGTGGGTGCCACACCCGACGCCCGGCCGGAGTGGCTGGTGCAGTTCGCCCTCATGGGCGACATCTATGCCCGGGAGATCCTGGGCCTCAGCCGCCCCCGGGTCGCGCTGCTGAGCAACGGCACTGAGGCGGAGAAGGGCAACGCCGTCGTCAAGGCGACGTACCCGCTCCTGCAGGAGCTGCCGTCCATCCACTTCATCGGCAACATCGAGGCCCGGGACGTCCCCTTCGGCGGCGCCGACGTGGTGGTCGCCGACGGGTTCCCCGGCAACGTGCTGCTGAAGACCTACGAGGGCGTGGCGATGGCCCTGTTCCAGTCCCTGAAGGAGGCGCTCACCGGTTCGCCGCTGACCGCCGTTGGCGCCGCCCTGGCCAAGCCCGGGCTGAAGAAGATGGCGAAGCGGTTCGACTACACCGAGTACGGCGGCGCTCTGCTGCTGGGCCTGAAGGCGCCGGTGGTCAAGTGCCACGGCTCCTCCAACGCCCGGGCGATTTACAGCGGGCTCCGCGTCATGAAGCTGGCCCTGGAAGGCCGCGTGATCGACCGGCTGGCTGAGGCGATCGCCCAGCTGCCGGCCAAGAATCCGAAGGAAGAGGGGGATCCCCCGGCATGAAGATACGCCCCGTTGGCATCACCGGCCTGGGCATGGCGGTTCCCGAGCGGGTCCTGACCAATCACGATCTGGAGCGGATGGTGGACACCTCCGACGAGTGGATCCGCACCCGCACCGGCATCCGGGAGCGGCGGATCGCGGCGCCCCACGAGGCCAGCTCGGACTACGCGCTTCGTGCGGCCCGGGAGGCGATGGCGCAGGCGGGGGTGACGCCGGAGCAGATCGACCTGATCATCTGCGCCACGGTCACCCCGGACATGCCCATGCCGGCCACGGCCGCCCTGGTGCAGGCTGCCCTGGGCGCACACCGGGCTGCCGCGTTCGACCTGTCCGCCGCCTGCCCCGGCTGGATCTACGGCGTGGTGATGGCGCAGCAGTCCATTGCCACGGGGCTCTACGACTGCGCCCTGGTCATCGGGGTGGAGCTGCTGTCCAAGATGGTGAACTGGCAGGACCGCAAGACCTGCGTGCTGTTCGGCGATGCGGCCGGCGCGGCGGTGCTGCAGCCGGTGTCGGAGGGGCGCGGCATCCTCTCCTCCGTGCTGGGGGCCGAGGGGGCGGGCCACTGCCACCTCTACACGCCTGCGGGCGGCTCCCGCCTGCCCGCCTCGCCGGAGACGGTGGCGCAGGGGCTGCACTACGTGCACATGAACGGGCCCGAGGTGTTCAAGTTCGCAGTGCGGGTCATGGACGAGGCCACGGTGCAGGTGGTCGAACAGGCCGGCCTCACGGTGGGCGACATCGACCTGCTGGTGCCGCACCAGGCCAACGTCCGCATCATTGACAGCGCGGTGAAGCGGCTGGGGCTGGCGCCGGAGAAGGTGGTGGTCAACCTGGATCGCTATGGCAACACCTCGTCCGCGTCGATCCCGGTGGCCCTCACCGAGGCGCTCGCGGAGGGGCGGGTGCGGGACGGCGACCTGGTGGTCTGCGTGTCGTTCGGAGCCGGTCTGGTATGGGGCGCCCTGGCGCTGCGCTGGGGGCGATAAGGCAAGGGGGGAATACGGCAGATGGGGATTCGCATTGTGACCGACAGCACCGCCGACCTGCCGAAGGAGCTGTGCAGGGAGCTGGGGATTGAGGTGATCCCCCTGACCGTCCGGTTCGGGGAGGAAGCCTACCTGGACGGCGTGACCCTGGATTCCGACGGGTTCTGGGCCAAGCTGAAGGAGAGCCCGCACCACCCCAGCACCGCCCAGCCGGCGCCGGGGGACTTCCTGGAGGTGTACCGGCGGATCCACGAGGCGGGGGACGAGATCGTGTCGATCCACATCTCCTCCAAGATGTCCGGCACGGTCAACTCGGCCGAGATCGCCGCGCAGATGCTCCCGGAGGCCCGCATCAGCATCGTGGACACCCGGTCGGTGTCGCTGGGGCTCGGCCTGGTGGTGATCGGCGCCGCCCGGATGGCCAGGGAGGGCAAGAGCCGGGAGGAGATCGTCGCCTGGGCCCACAAGACCTGCGACCGGATGAACATCCTGTTCACCATCGACACGCTGGAGTTTCTCCAGCGGAACGGACGCATCGGAAAGGCGACGGCCCTGCTCGGGGGGCTGCTGGGTATCAAACTGATCCTCCAGGTCGACAAGGAGGGCGTGGTGGCCCCGGCGGATAAGGTCCGCGGCCGGTCGCGGGTGTTCGCCCGGGCCCGGGAGATCATGCACGAGCGGGTGCCGCCGGGCCGGCGCATCCGGATGGCGGTGGTGCACGCGCAGGCACCCGAGCAGGCGCAGGCCTGGGGCGAAGAGGTGAAGCGGGACTACCAGGTGGAGGAGTACCTGGTCGGCCAGCTGGGGGCCGTGGTCGCCTGCCACGCGGGGCCGGGGGCCTTGGGCGTCATCTTCCACGAAGTTGACTAAACGGGGCTGGTTCCGGTCAATCCTTATGGCAGCCACGAAACCGTGAAGTGAGGACTGACGGAATGGCGAAGATCGCGTTCCTCTTCCCGGGGCAGGGCGCCCAGTACGTCGGCATGGGGCTGGAGCTCGCCCGGGAGTTCCCGGAGGTGGCCCGCCGGTTCGAGCAGATGAACGAGCTGGTGGGGTTTGACCTGCGCAAGCTGTGCTGGGAGGGGCCCGAGGAGGAGCTGAAGAAGACCGCCAATCAGCAGCCGGCCATCCTGGCCCTCTCGGTGGCCTGCCTGGAGCTGCTGCTCCGGGAGGGCATCCGGCCGGACGTCACGGCGGGCCTCTCCCTGGGGGAGTACAGCGCGCTGGTGGCGGCCGGGGTGCTGACCTTCGAGGAGGCGGTGCCGCTGGTGCGCCGGCGCGGCACGTACATGCAGGAGGCGGTGCCCCTGGGCACCGGTGGCATGGCGGCGCTGCTCGGACTTACGGCCGAGCAGGTGGACGAGCTGTGCGCCCGGGCGGCCCGGGAGACGGGCCGCCACGTGGAGGGGGCCAACTACAACTGCCCCGGTCAGGTGGTTGTGGCGGGCCACACCGAGGCGCTGGAGCGGTGCATGGCCCTGGCCGTGGAGGCCGGGGGGCGCGCCGTCCGGCTCTCGGTGACCGCGCCCTTCCACTCCCGGCTGCTCACGCCGGCCGGCGAGCGGCTGGCCGAGGCCCTGGCGGCCGTCCCGCTGCGGGAGGCGCAGGTGCCCGTGGTGTCCAACGTCACCGCCGACTACGTCACGCAGCCCGGAGAGATCCGGCGGCTGCTGATCGAGCAGGTCTCACGGCCCGTGCTGTGGGAGGCGTCAATCCGGCGCATGATCGCCGACGGCGTCGACACCTTTGTGGAGGTAGGCCCCTCCAGGACGCTCACCGGCTTCCTCCGGAAAATCGACAAGGGCGTGCGGGCCCTGCATGTGGAGGACCCCGGGTCCCTGGCCCGAGTGCTTGATTCCCTGGGGAGGGTTTGCTAAGATGAACCTATCTACGCAGGTGGCAATTGTTACCGGTGCCACAGGCGGTCTGGGCCGGGCGATCAGCCTCGCCCTGGCCCGGGAGGGCGCCGCGGTGGTGGTGAACTACGCCCGGAGCGCGGAGAAGGCCGCCGGGCTGGTGGAGGAGATCTCCGCCCAGGGGGGCCGGGCGCTCGCGGTGCAGGCCGACGTCGGAACCGCCGAAGGGGCCGAGGCCCTGGTGAAGGCGGCCCTGGACCACTTCGGCCGGGTCGACATCCTGGTGAACAACGCCGGCATCAACCGGGATACCCTAATCATGCGGATGAAGGAGTCCGACTGGGATGACGTCCTCGATACGAATCTTAAGGGCGCCTTCCTCTGCATCAAGGCGGTGTCCCGGCCGATGATGAAGGCCCGGTACGGGCGCATCATCAACATCGGCTCCGTGGCAGGACTGGCGGGCAACGCCGGGCAGGCCAACTACTCCGCCGCCAAGGCCGGGCTGGTGGGGCTGACCCGGGCGGTGGCCCGGGAACTGGGCAGCCGGAACATCACGGTCAACTGCATCGCCCCCGGCGCGATCGATGCCGGCATGCTGCTGGAGCTCAGTGAGGAGCAGCGGAGCAACTACCTGCGACAGATTCCCCTGGAGCGCTTTGGCAGGCCCGAGGACGTCGCCGCAGCGGTGGTGTTCCTCGCCGGTCCGGGCGGTGCGTACATCACCGGGCAGACGATCGCGGTCGACGGCGGCCTGACCATGTACTAGAATTCTCGTGGTGAGGTTTCGAATCCCTGAGAGGAGGTGAACCTGCCCATGTCCACTGATCCGATTTTCGAGAAAGTCAAGGCGATCATCGTGGACCAGCTCTCCGTCGAGGAGGAAGAGGTGACGATGGAGGCCTCGTTCATCGAGGACCTCGGCGCCGACTCCCTCGACATCGTGGAGCTGATTATGGCTCTGGAAGAGGAGTTCGATCTCGAGGTCCCCGACGAGGACGCGGAGAAGCTCACCACTGTTGGCGCTGCGGTGAACTACATCAAGGAGCATAAGTAGAAGCGCCAGGGATCGCGTGAACACCCGAAGTCCCGTAACGACGCTTACATGCTGTAGCGCCGCTGCGGGGCTTTTCCTCTCTGAGGGGGGATGGCCGTGTCCGTGCTGGACCCAGGCCGGCGCGCCTGGTGCGCCGAGGCCCTCGGCTACGAGTTCCGCGATGAGTCGCTCCTCCTGGAGGCCCTGACGCACACCACCTACGCCAACGAGCACCCGCGCGCCCGCGCCAACGAGCGGCTGGAGTTCCTGGGCGACAGCGTGCTGGGCATGGTGATCGCCGCACACCTCTACGAGCGCTACCCGGACCTGCCGGAGGGTGAGCTGACCAAGATCCGCGCCGCGGTGGTCTGCGAGCCGTCGCTGGCGGAGCGCGCCCGCGCCCTGGGGATCGGCCGGCACATGCGGTTCGGCCGCGGGGAGGCGGTGTCCGGCCGCGACCGGGACTCCACGCTGTCCGACGCGTTCGAGGCAGTGGTGGGGGCGCTGTACCTCGACGGCGGCCTGGAAGCGGCACAGCGGTTCGTGCTGCGGGAGCTGGGGCAGCTGGTCGAGGCGGCGCGCCAGGGCCTCGTGCGCGTGGACTACAAGACGCAGCTGCAGGAGCAGCTGCAGCGGCAGGGGGCGGCCGCCCCCCAGTACCGGCTGCTGGTGGAGGAAGGGCCGGCGCACCTGCGACGCTTCCAGGTGGGGGTCTACTTCGAGGGGCGGCTGCTGGGCACCGGCTGGGGGCGGAACAAGAAAGAGGCCGAACAGGAGGCGGCGCGCCAGGCGCTGATGCCGGAGCACCACTCGGGCTGAACACGCCCGGGTGGTGCTGTCCCGCGTCATCTGCAGGTTGTGACACAGGTCGCTGAATTTCCAGAGGAATCTTTATGCCGACAGAGGGAAAAAGCGGTTTTGTATAGAATGGACAATCATACACCTACTACACCACAGAATGAGCAGCGCTGTTCTGGTTAGTTTGGGGGGGATTTCTGGATGGAAGCACTAAAGGTCTCAGCAACTTCGAACCCGAAATCGGTTGCAGGTGCTCTGGCTGCTGTTCTGCGTGAGAAGGGCAGCGCTGAGGTCCAGGCCGTGGGAGCGGGTGCCGTCAACCAAGCGGTCAAGGCGATTGCCATTGCGCGCGGGTACGTGGCGCCCAACGGAATCGACCTCATCACCATTCCGGCCTTTGCGGAGATCGCCATCGAAGGGGAGGAGCGGACGGCGATTCGGTTCATCGTGGAACCCAGGTAAGATCCAGTGGGAGAGGAGACAGAGCGCCACTTCCGGCCGCGGGGCGGCCGGGAGTGGCGCTCTGTTCTTCGGGCAGCAAAGGAGAGTCCGCTCCTGGTGTCGAATACCATCCGTCGCGTGAGCGCCGGGCGCAGTGCCGCCCGGCGCCCCCGGAAAGGGGTTCGGGCCCCTTCCGGCGTTGCGTGGGAGGCAGCGCAGATTGTACCTCAAGCGACTGGAGATCCTGGGATTCAAGTCCTTTGCCGAGAAGACCGAGCTGGAGTTCACCCCCGGCATCACGGCCGTGGTGGGCCCCAACGGGTCGGGCAAGTCCAACGTCTCGGACGCGATCCGCTGGGTGCTGGGCGAGCAGTCGGCCAGGGCCCTCAGGGGCGGCTCGATGGCCGACGTCATCTTTGCGGGCAGCGACGGCAAGCGGGCCATGGGCTTCGCAGAGGTTTCGCTGGTGCTGGACAACAGCGACGGCGCGCTGCCGCTGGATTTCACCGAGGTCATGATCACCCGCCGGGTCGACCGTTCCGGCGAGGGCGAGTACTTCATCAACCAGGTGCCGTGCCGGCTGAAGGACGTGCAGGAGCTGTTCATGGACACCGGCATCGGCAAGGAGAACTACTCCATCATCGGGCAGGGGCGGATCGACGAGATCCTCTCCTCCAAGCCCGAGGACCGGCGTGCGCTGTTCGAGGAGGCCGCCGGCATCTCGCGCTACAAGGCGCGCAAGCGGGAGGCTCAGCGGCGCCTGGAGGAGACCGAGCAGAACCTCCTGCGCATCACCGACATCATCGGCGAGCTCACCAGCAACATGGACGCGCTGGCCCAGCAGGCCGAGAAGGCCACCCTGTACCAGGAGCTGGACGGCGAGCTCACCCGGCTCGACGTCGGCCTGCTGGCCCGCCAGCTGCAGACCGTGGTGTCCCGGCTGGAGGAGCAGCGGGCTGTGGGCGCCGAGCTCGCCCAGAAGGCGGCCGACATCGAGCAGCGCATGCAGACGGCGGAGGAGGCTCTTGAGGTCTCCCGGCAGCTGGTCGCCGCCCTGGACGAGGAGCTGAACGTGCTCTCTGTGCGGCTGACGGAAGCGGCCAGCCGTCAGGAGCGGGCGGAGGGCCGGCTGGCCCTGGCCGTCCAGCAGCGCCAGGGGCTGGAGGCGGACCGGGCCCGGCTCGAGCGGGAGCTGGAGAGCCTGGCGGCCAAGCTGGCGCAGGTGGATGCCGAGCTGGCCGACCTGAAGCGGCAGGAGGCTGCGGTGGAGCAGGAGGGGCTGCGGCTGGCGCAGGAGCTGTCGGCGCTGGAAGCGGAATGCCGTGCGGCCGAGCAGGCCGCCGCCGCCGCCCAGTCAGAGGTGGAGGCCCGGAAGGACCGCATCGTGGCCATCCTGCAGCTGGAGGCCGAGCGGCGCAACGGCGTCCAGGCGGTTGAACGGGCCGCCGACGAGGCCAGGCGGCGGCTGGCGCGCCTCGGGGAGGAGCGGAAGCGGGCCGAGGCCGATGCCGCCGCGACCCGGGCCCGGTCGGCGGAGGTGGCTGCGGATAAGGCGCGCCTCGTGCAGGAGCGGGAGACGTTGCTGGCCGAGCTGGCGGACCTCACCGCCCGGCGGCAGGCGGCGGACGAGGAGCTGCGGGACCTGGAGGCCCGTCGTGCGGCCCTGCGGGAGGAGATGCAGGCCGCTTCCTCCCGCCTGCGCACCATTGAGGAACTGATCAGCGGCTTTGAGGGCTACCAGCGGGGACCGCGGACCGTCCTGCAGGGGCGGGAGAAGGGAGCCCCTTGGGCGGCCGACGTGCTCGGCGCCGTGGCCGAGGTGGTGCGCACGGAGCCCCGCTATGAGCGGGCGATCGAGGTGGCCCTCGGCAGCGCCGTGCAGAATCTGATCACCGCCACCGACGCCGGCGCCAAAGCCGCCATCGAGCACCTGAAGCGGACGGGCGGCGGCCGTGCCACGTTCCTGCCGCTCAACACCATCCGGCCCCAGGGGTACCGGCCCGAAGAGGAACGGGAATTTCGCGGGGCGCCGGGCATACTGGGGGTAGCGCTGGAACTGGTGCGGTTCGACGAGCGGTTTCGGCCGGCCATCGCGTCCCTGCTCGGCAGGACGCTCGTCGCCGAGACGCTGGACGCCGCGCTGGCGCTGGGGCGCAGGACGGGGCAGCGCTTCCGCATCGTGACCCTGGACGGCGAGGTGCTGGCCGCCGGCGGCGCCATCACGGGCGGCGACGCGGCCGGCCGGGGCAGCGGCCTGCTCGCGCGCGAGCGGGAGCGGGACGAGCTCCGGGCCCGGGTCCAGGAGCTGCAGGCCGAACTGGAAGCGGTGCGGCGGGCCTGCGAGCAGGCCGCGGCGCGCCGGACGGACCTGCTGGGCCGGATCGACGAGGCCTCGACCCGGCTCCGCAAGCTGGAGGGCCGGCTGACCCAGACCGAGGGCGACGAGCGGCGGCTCTCCGACGAGGCCCGGCGCTGGGCCCAGGTCCTGGAGACCCATGCCCAGGAGGCGGCGTCCATCGAGGCGGAGATCGCCGCGGCGGGGGAGAGCGCGGAGCGGCTGCGGCGTGAGCTGGCGGAACTGGCGGCGGAACGGGAGGGCCTCGAGGCCGAGGTGCGCAGCCTGACGGCCGAGGGGCAGCAGCGTGAAGAGTCCCTGGGCCAGCGGCGCCGGGCCGTGACCGATCTCCAGGTCCGCCTGGCGGGGCTGCACGAGCAACTGCGGTCGCTGCAGGCGCAGCGCCGCCGGGCGGAGGCCGACCGGGAGGCGCTGGACCGGGAGCGGCTGGGGCGCGAGCAGGAGCAGGCTGCCGTGGCGTCCCGGCTGGAGCAGACGGCCGCCGAGCAGGAAACCGCCCGGGCCGAGGCCGAGGAGGCCGCCGCGGCGCGGGCCGCACTGGCCGCGGAGCGGGATGAGGCCCAGGCCCGGAAACTGGCGGCGCAGGAGCAGGTGAACGCCCGGGAGCGGGAGCTGCGCTCCCTGCGCCGGGCCCTGAGTGACGTCCAGCACCGGTGTCAGCAGGGGGAAGTGGAGGAGGCGCGCCTCGCCCAGGAACAGGAGGGTCTGGTGACCCGGCTGGCCGAGCAGTACGAGCTCACCGCCGCCGAGGCCCTGCCCCGGGCCCTCCCCGAGGAGGAGACCGACTTTGCCAGGGCGCGCATCGCCGCCCTGCGGGAGCAGATCCGGGAGCTGGGGCCGGTGAACCTGCAGGCCATCGAGGACTACCGGGCCGCCAGGGAGCGGTTGGACTTCCTGCAGGCGCAGGAGGCCGACCTGCAGGAGGCGAAGGCTTCCCTGTACCGGGCCATCAGCGAGCTGGACCGGCGCATCAAGTCGCACTTCTACGAGTCGTTCCAGGAGATCCGGCAGGCGTTCCAACAGGTCTTCACCGAGCTGTTCGAGGGCGGCAAGGCCGACCTGCGGCTGGTGGACGAGGACGACCTGCTGGAGACGGGCATCGAGATCATCGCCCAGCCGCCGGGCAAGAAGGCCCAGCCCCTCAGCCTGCTTTCCGGCGGCGAGCGGGCCATGACGGCGATCGCGCTGCTCTTCGCCCTGCTCCGGGTGCGACCATCCCCCTTCGTCGTGCTGGACGAGGTGGAGGCGGCCCTGGACGAGGCGAACGTGGAGCGGTTCAGCCGCTACCTGAAGCACGCGTCGGAGCACTGCCAGTTCATCTGCATCACCCATCAGCGGGGCACCATGGAGGTGGCCGACGCCCTCTACGGCGTCACCATGGAAGGCACCGGGGTCTCCCGGGTGGTCTCGGTCCGGCTGGTCGACATCGAAACGGAGGCGAGCTAGATGGGCAAGGAGGATCTGCGGCTGGACGAGTCCGGGAGACCGGTGGAGGAGGACGGCGGCCACAGGCTGCCCGGCTGGGTGTACGGGCTGCTCCTCGCCCTGCTGGTGGTGATCCTGCTGGGCGTGGAGTCGATCCTGAACTGGCTCCTGCCCTGAGCGGGCACGCCCGGGGCGGGCACGTGCATGCTGAACACCCCCCGTCCGGCCTGGCGGAGCCGGAGGTGATCCTGTGCCGGCCAACGGCGGGCGGGGCGTTGGCGAAGGAGAGAGCCCTGTGTCGTTCTTTGAGCGGTTGAAGGCAGGCCTGCAGAAGACCAAGGAGGCGCTCATCGGGCAGGTCAACACCGTGATGAGCGTCTTCCGCAAGATTGACGACGACCTGTTCGACGAGTTGGAGGAGGCCCTGATCCGCGGCGACGTAGGCGTGGCCACCTCCGCCAAGCTGGTGGAGGAACTGCGGCGAGAGGCGCGGCAGAAGGGGCTGAAGAACGGCGACGAGCTGCTGCCGCTGCTGAAGGAGCTGGTGGCGGAGCGGCTGGGCAGCGGCGTGGCGCCGCTCGGGCTGAATGAAGGCGGGCTGACCGTCATCCTGGTGGTGGGCGTCAACGGTGTCGGCAAGACGACCACCATCGGCAAGCTGGCCCGTCACCTGCGGGAGGACCGGGGCCTGAAGGTGGTCCTGGCCGCGGCGGACACCTTCCGGGCGGCCGCGATGGACCAGCTTAAGGTCTGGGGCGAGCGGGCCGGCGCCGAGGTGGTGACCGGGCCGGAGGGCGCCGACCCTGCGGCCGTGGCGTTCGATGGGGTGAAGGCCGCACGGGCGAGCGGGGCCGACGTGCTCATCGTGGACACGGCGGGGCGGCTGCACAACAAGGCCCACCTGATGGCGGAGCTGGGCAAGATCGCCCGGGTGCTGGGCCGGGAGGTGCCCGGCGCCCCTCACGAGACCCTGCTGGTGCTGGACGCCACCACGGGGCAGAACGCCATCCAGCAGACCCGGCTGTTCAAGGAGACCGTGCCCGTCACGGGCATCGCCCTGACCAAGCTGGACGGCACCGCCAAGGGCGGCGTCGTGGTGGCGATTGCGGACACCGAGCAGGTGCCCGTGAAGTTCATTGGCGTCGGCGAAAGGCTGGACGACCTGCAGCCCTTCGATCCGCGGCAGTTCGTCGAGGCGCTGTTCAGCGAGTAGAGACGGCAGGCGGCCGCCTGGGTTGACAGGCGGCCGCTGCGCGTCCGTACACAGTGTTCAGGCGGTCCGTTGGCCGCCGGGAGAGCATGTGGAGGGAGGGGGGCCGATGGGTCCGTACGTCCCGGGCGTTCTGCGCCTTACTTCCCTTCCCGCCGGTCGCAGTAGATCTGCATCGCGTCCCGCAGGAACCGGGCGAGGCCGGGCTTCGTCTTGTCGATGTTCCGGGTGAACCGCTCGTCCTGCACGTACATCTCGCCCAGCCCGCGGAAGACCTCCAGCGAGCAGTCGTAGTACCACTTGCTGATGTGCTCGTGCCAGCGGCCGACCCACTCCTGCACGGCAGGGTCGCCGGGATCCCGGTCCATCAGGCGGGCGATGTTGCCGTAGATCTCGCCGGCCTCCGCCGCGATTCTCTGCCAGCCCTGCCGGGTGTACTTCCGGGTCCGCTCCGCCGACTCCCGGAACTCCCGGGATCCGCCCCAGCGCTGCCTGGCCTCCTCCTCGTACTCGCCCGGATCGAACCCGTCGAACAGTTCCTTCATCTCTTCCCTGGTGTCCATGGGGGCATCCTCCCTTTCCATTGCCGCCAGCGTGCGGTCGACCGTGGCGATCAACCGCTCGATGCGGGCTTTCCGCTGCAGCAGCGCCTCCCGGTGGGCCAGCAGGACCTGCCGCCGGTCGAAGCCGGGGCTTTCCAGGATGGCCGCGATCTCCTTCAGGCTGAACCCCAGTTCCCGGAAAAACAGGATCTGCTGCAGCCGTTCCAGATCCTCCCTGGAGTAGAGCCGATACCCTGCGGCCGACTGCCCGGCCGGCTTCAGAAGCCCGATCTCGTCGTAGTGGTGCAGGGTCCGGACGCTGATGCCGGCCAGTTCGGCCACTGCCTTCACCGTCAGGGCCATCTGCTCACCTCCTGTCTCCGAGCATAAACCCTCACGTTTCGTGAGGGTCAACAGCCAGTTTGGCGAGTCGCGGCGACGAGGATGAAACGGCACGTGTGTTCGCAGCGTCTGTTCCTGTGACGAACACTTGTGAGGTGAACAGGCGGATATGGACAGGCTGGATGCGATGGCTCTCGAATACGTCATGCAGAACGGCACCCCCTGGGAACGGTGGCGCGCCCGGCGGCTGCTGGGCTCCGCCGGGCCGCTGCCTCCGGATTGGGCGGACCGGCAGAACCCGGACGGCGGCTGGCGCAGCCGGGAGTTCAGCTCCCCCGTGTCCAACATGGGCACCACCAGCGTCACCCTCATGCGCACGATCTGGTGCGGCCTCGGCGACTCGCCCGAGTGCCGGGCGACCGTGGAGTACCTGCGCAGGACCCAGCAGCCGGACGGCCGGTGGACCGAGGACCCGGCGCAGTACGGGGCGAACCCGCCCGAGTGGAACCGTCCCGGCGACCTTGCGGTCGACCTGTGGGAGACGGCCAACAACGCCGCGTGCCTGTGCGCGCTGGGGCTGGCGCAGGACCCGGTCACGGAGAAAGCGGTGGCCTGGCTCAGGGCCAACCGCCGGGAAGACGGCACCTTCCCCGGCTACATCCACACCACGTACGCGATGGCGGCGGTCTGCCACATGCGGGGCGAGGGGGTGGAAGCGGAACGCTACCTGGCCGACTCGCTGCGGATCCTGCACAAGTTCAAGGATGAGTCCTGGTTTGACGTCATGGACCTGACCTGGGCCCTGATCCTGTGGGGCCTCGCCGGCCTCGACGTCCGGACGGAGGCCGTCAGAAGCTACCGGGACGAGCTGCGCAGGCGGCGCAACGCCGACGGCACCTGGTCCAGCCGTTACCCGGGGTGCGGCCCGCAGTACACGCTGGAGGCCGTGGAGATTCTGAGGGTCCTGGGCTGAGCGGAGCGCGGCCTATCCCGCTGCGCCGAAGCGCCGGGAGAACCGCAGCCGGCCGACCGCTCCCTGCGGCTGCTCGATCAGCGCCAGGTTGTCCACGGCCACCGTCCAGCGGAGCGGCAGGCGGGACAGGTGTGACACCACCCGCTCCACGTGGGCGGGGCTCAGGTCCTTCTCGGCCAGCGTGATGTGGGGCCGCCACGCCTCGGGGCTGTAGTAGGGGCTCTCCCGCCGCCGGTGGGGCCGGAGCGCTTCCCACAGCCGAACGTGCAGCGCGTCCAGGGCCGGCGTGCGCCGGACGTCGATGAAGACCACCGGCGCCGGCCCGCGGAAGACCCCGATGCCGGTCGTCTCCACCTCAAACGGTGCAAGCCCCTGTGCCACGGTCTGCAGGCAATCTTCCACCCGGGCGAAGTCGTACTCGGGCGCGATCTGCCAGGAGAAGTGGGGAATCGGCGTGATCCGGGCGCCGGAGAGGCCGAACCGGCGCTCGAGGTCGTCCCAGAGCGCTTCCACCCGGTGGTACAGCTCGGGCTGCAGGACGGTTACGACGGCGTGCATGCTGTCCCTCCTCGTGGTTGGATCCAACTGGCCATAGCGATTCCTCGGACGTGATGTGCCCTGCTGAAGTTCCTGCCGTGACGCCGCCGCCGGCCTGCCCGCGGCGAGAACCTGACGGCGCGCCGGACGCGTCATACAGATGGCGGTTCCGTTTGAAGGATCGGACGGCGCCCGGAGCGTCACACCCTATATGAACCCGGTACATGCAGCACAAGAGCGGCATCAGGGAGGTTGAGGCCATGGCCAGGCTGGACGCACTCTTCTTCCAGCACATCCCGCCGCTGCGCGCGGCGGCGGTGGCGCTGCCCGAGGGCGGCGTGCTCTTCTCCGACGACGGCTTCGCGGACTTCCTGCGGACGGGGCGGCCCACGTCCGACCCGGCCGGACCGCAGGTGCTTTCCACCGGCGTCGCCTGGGAGGAACTGCGGTCGGCCTGGAGCCGGGTGTTGCCCCTGGAGCCGTTTGCCCACGACGGCTGGCTCGCCCACCTGCAGACGTACGCGGGCCTGGACTGGAGCGGCCTGGATGCCCTGGGGCTCGACCTGTAGCGGGGAGGTGCAGCCATGCAGGAGTTGATCTTCCCGGCTGTGGGTCGGTGGGTCAGCGCCCAGCGGGAGTGGGAAGACCTGGTGGCCGAAATGCGCCACGAGCTGCCCGCCCGGCTCTGCCAGGATCTGGTCCGACAGGCGCAGCACCGGGCGCAGCAGGTGAACTGGGCGTTTGGCCGGCAGATGGAGCGCAGGTTCAAGGAGATCGAGCACGCCCGACGGGACGGGGCCAGGAAGAGAGGGCGCAAACCCGAGGCGAAGGCGCTCCGGCGTCGACTCACCCTGATGGACCCGGCGGCCGTCGCCCGAGACCTGGCCGCGGGGCTTACGCCGCCGGACCTCTCCGAGTACAACCAGATCGTCGCCGACCTGTCCCGGGCGATGCCCCACCCGGGGATCGCGACCCGTTACACGCTGCCGCCCCAGGCCCTCCGGGCGCTGGCGGACCAGATCGCCGCCGCCGGCCGGCCGATGGCGCAGGCGCTCAGCGAGCACGCGCAGAACCTGAAGCAGTACGCCGAGCTTGTGGACCGGCTGCGCGCCCAGCCGCTGGTGCAGAAGGGCGCCCGGCTCATCGGCAGCGCCGTGGCCACCGCCCTGGAGCCGCTGGTCGGGCGTGAGGCCGCCGCACAGCTCATGGGTGTGGACCGGTCGCTGGACCGGGCGCTGGAACAGGTGGAGGAGGGCTGGGCTGCATTCCAGAGGGAGTACGCTGAGTTCACCGCCGAGCGGCAGCGCCGGCACCAGCTGATCTACCTGAGCCTGGTGGGCGGCCTCTTCCTGCGGGTGCAGCGGGACCTCCGGCGGCTGGGCTGTGAGCTCGTGGTGGACGAGCAGGGCAACTGCCGCACGGTGGCCACCCCCGAGCGGCAGGCCTGGCTCCGGCGCCACTTCCAGGCGGCCGCCCCGGCCGTCCGGACGGCCCTGGACGAGGGGCGGCTGGAGGAGGCGGAGGCGCTGGCGGCCCGTCTGGTGGCCCAGGTGGTCACCGACCCCGTGGCGGCCCGGACGGAGCTGGACGGCAAGTCGGTGGGCTACCTGGCGTACGCCCTGCACCTGAGCGCCTGGCTCGCCCGCGCCCGGGAGCTGTGGGGCCAGGGGAAGCCGGAGGCGGCCGCGGCGATCTGGCGGCAGGTCTTCACCGACTACCCCTGCCTCGTGGCCGACGCCGATCTGCACCCGGTGCCGGGCGAGCCCCTGCCCCTGGTCACCGCCGGCTTCCGGCTGGCCGCCTATGCCGAGTGGGTGCGGCAGTCGAACCGGGCCGACGAGGCGGACGCTCTCCTGATGGCCCAGGTCCGGTTCGCGGAGCGTCTCTCCCGGCTGAACCCGGAGCATGCGCTGCCAGGCGAGGCGCTGTCGCCCGAGATGCGGGAGTGGGCCGCGACCCTCTCTGCCTACCTGCGCCGGTCGGCCGCCGACCCCGGCGCACTCGGCCTGCCGGAGCGGCCGGTTCCGCTTTCCCGCTACCCGGGGGTCCTGCGCCGGTTCCGCCAGGCGGTGGGCACCAGCCTGGAGGCATCGCCTCTGGACCGGTACCTGCGGGGCCGGGTGAACCTGCTGCGGGGGGCCACGGCAGCAGCCGCCACCGGCGGCGTGGGTCTCCTGGCGGCCCTGGCGTGGCTCCTGCTCTAGGAGGTGACTGCGTGGATCTGCGGGACGTGCAGCGGGAGGTGGACCGCTGGGTTGCCCCCTTTGGGTACTGGGATCCGCTGGCCAACCTCGCCCGGCTCACCGAGGAGGTGGGGGAGCTGGCCCGGGAGATCAACCACCGGTGGGGGCCCAAGAAGAAGAAACCCACCGAGGACACCGGGGACGTGGCCCTGGAGCTGGGCGACATCCTGTTTGTGGTGGCGGTCCTGGCGAACCAGCTGAACATCGACCTGGAGGAGGCGTTCCGCCGGGTCATGGACAAGTACCGGACCCGCGACGCGGACCGGTGGCGGCCGAAGGACGGATGATGCGGCGCCCGGAGGTGTCAGGAGAAAATCCTTGACAGCCTCCGGGCGAATCCCTATACTCAGGAAGGCGGCGACGCTGTCAATCACATCTCCTTGACATCATCGGCACGCCGGAGGAGGCGGTTTCCGATGAAGGACGTGCAGCGGATCGCCCTGCTCTTCGACTTCTACGGGCCGCTGCTCACCGAGCGGCAGCAGGAGCTGATCCGGGCCTACTACCTGGAGGACCACTCGCTGGCGGAGATCGCCGACGCCGACGGCGTGAGCCGGCAGGCGGTCCACGAGCTGATCCGCCGGTCCGAGGCCGCCCTGCAGGAGTACGAGCAGCGGCTGGGCTTTGTCGCCGAGCATCAGCGGCGCCTCAGGCTGCTGGACGAACTGCAGGAGGCGCTGGACCGGGCCGACCTCAGCGCCGCCCGCCGCGCCCTGGCGGCCCTGCGGGCGGAGGCGTGAGCCCGTTGATCGACACCTTCCATACGGAGAGGGTGACCATCCCTTGTTTGAATCGCTGCAGGAACGGCTTCAGGAGGCCTTCAAGCGGCTCCGGGGCAAGGGGAAGCTCACGGAGTCGGACGTGAACGAGGCTCTGCGCGAGGTGCGGCTGGCGCTCCTGGAGGCCGACGTCAACTTCAAGGTCGTCAAGTCGTTCATCGCCCGGGTGAAGGAGCGTGCCGTGGGGCAGGAGATCCTGGAGAGCCTGAACCCGGCCCAGATGGTGATCAAGATCGTCTACGAGGAACTGGTCGCCCTGATGGGCGGGGAGAGCGTCGGCCTCAACATGGCCGACCGGCCGCCGACCATCATCATGCTGTGCGGCCTCCAGGGCGCCGGCAAGACGACCCACGCGGCCAAGCTGGCGCTGAAGCTGAAGAAGGAGGGGAAGAAGCCCCTCCTGGTCGCGGCCGACGTCTACCGGCCGGCCGCCATCAAGCAGCTGGAGGTCCTCGGCGAGCAGGTGGGGGTGCCGGTCTACAGCGAGGGCGATCAGGCGAGCCCGGTGGACATCGCGCAGCACGCCGTCGCGTACGCGGCGGAGGAGCGGCGGGATGTGATCATCGTCGACACCGCCGGCCGGCTGACCATCGACGAGGAGCTCATGGAAGAACTCCAGCAGATCAAGGCGCGCATCCAGCCCCACGACACGCTGCTGGTCCTGGACGCGATGATCGGCCAGGACGCCGTGACCACCGCCGAGCACTTCCACACCAAGCTGGGGATCGACGGCGTGATCCTCACCAAGCTGGACGGCGACACCCGCGGCGGCGCCGCACTGTCGGTCCGCGAGGTGACCGGGCGGCCGATCAAGTTCGTGGGCGTGGGGGAGAAGCTGGACGCCCTGGAGCCCTTCTATCCGGATCGGCTGGCTTCCCGGATCCTGGGCATGGGCGACGTGCTCACGCTCATCGAGAAGGCCCAGGAGCAGGTGGACCGGAAGCAGGCCGAAGAGATGGCCCGGAAGATGCTGAAGGCCCAGTTCGACTTCGAGGACTTCCTGGAGCAGCTCCGCGCCCTGCAGCGGATGGGCCCGCTGCAGGACATTCTGAAGATGCTCCCGGGCGTCGGGGCGCAGCTCAAGGACATCAACATCGATGAGAAGGAACTGAAGCACATCGAGGCGATCATCCTCTCGATGACGCCGAAGGAACGGCGCAACCCGGACATCATCAACGTCCGGCGGCGGGAGCGGATCGCCAGGGGCTCGGGCCGGCCCATCGCCGAGGTGCACCGGCTGATCAAGCAGTTCGAGCAGACCCGCAAGCTGATGAAGCAGCTGGGGGGCATGGAGAAGATGCTCAAGCGGGGCGGCAAGCTGCCCCGGCTCCCCGGCGGCGGGTTCGGCGGCCTGTTCGGCCGGCGCTGATGCGGTAGCGGTGCCCCATCCCCGCAGTTCCGGAGCAGGGATGTGCACACATAGATCTCAATTGCACTTGTTGAGGAGGATGAACCGAAATGGCTCTCAAGATTCGCCTGAAGCGCATGGGGATGAAGAAGACGCCCTTCTACCGGCTGGTGGTGACCGAGGCGACCTCGCCCCGGGACGGCCGCTTCGTCGAGGAGATCGGCTACTACGATCCCACCAAGAACCCCGTCGTCCTGAACATCGACGAGGAGAAGGCGCTGAACTGGCTGCTGAAGGGCGCGACCCCCACCGAGACCACCCGCGCGCTGCTCTCCAAGGCGGGCGTGCTGAAGAAGTTCGACGAGGCGAGGAAGTAAGGGGGCAGGGCCGACCCGACCCCCCCGGAGAAGGGGGCGCTGACCCATGCTGCAGCGGCTGGTGGAAGTGCTGGTGACGGGGCTCGTGGAGCACCCGGACCAGGTCAAAATCACGGCGGTGGAAACCCCCCGCGCCGTCACCTTCGAGGTCCGTGTCGCCGACAGCGACATGGGCAAGGTGATCGGCCGGCGCGGCCGGGTGGCCAGGGCGATCCGCACGGTGGTCAAGGCGGCCGCCGTGAAGGACGGCCGCCGGGTAATGGTGGAGTTCATGTCATGAGCTTGCAGATCTTGCGACCGGTGACGATCAAGGCCCGGGTGACCGAGAGCCTCAAAGCGCGGCTCACGGCGGAGCTGAACGCGGCGATCAAGCAGCTGGACGACGAGATGGCCGAGCTGGAAAGCCAGGTCAAGCGCGCCCAGCTCACCGCGACGATCAGCCCGCAGCAGCAGCTCCAGCTGCACCAGCTGGTGGAGCAGGAGCGCGCGGTGCGCGCCGAGAAGAAGGCGCAGCTGCAGGAGGAGATCCGCCGCGTCCAGGCGCTGCCTCTGGGCGCCGAGGTGGTCCAGGGCACCATCCAGGCGACGGCCACGGTGAAGGTGGGCGACAGCCTGGACGCCCTGATGACGGCCGAAATCGTCGTGGAGGACGGAAAGGTGATCGAGATTCGGGGTGAGGTGTAGTGGCCGGGCAGTCCAGGCCGGACCTGATCCGGATCGGTCAGGTGACCGCCCCCCACGGCGTGCGGGGCGCGGTGCGGGTCTATCCCACCACCGACTTCCCTGAGCGGTTCGTCACCCTGAAGCGGGTGATGATCGACGGTCCCGACCGCGCGGTCGGGGCCAGGTTTCGCGGCTTCGTCAAGAACCTGGTCATCCTGGAGCTGGAGGGGATCACCGACCGCAACCAGGCGGAGCGGCTGCGCGGGGCGGATGTCCTGGTCCCGCGGGAAGAGGTCCATCCCCTGCCCGAGGGGTATTACTACGACTTCGACATCATCGGCATCGAGGTGGTGGACCCGGACGGCAGGCAGCTGGGGCGGGTGGTGGAGGTGGACCACACCAGCCCGGTGCACGACCTCTACGTGGTGGAGACCGCGCCGGGCAAGCGGTACCTCGTGCCCGCCGTGCGCCGGTTCGTCAAGGAGATCGACCTGGAAACCGGCCGGATGGTGATCGACCCGATCCCGGGCCTCCTGGAGGACTGACCCGATGCTGATCCAGATCCTGACCATCCACCCGGCCATCGTCGCCCCCGTCTTTCGGGAGTCGATCCTCGGCCGCGCCTGCGAGGCGGGCATCCTGGACCTGCGGGTGGTCAACATCCGGGACTTCGCCCTCAGCAAGCACCAGCAGACCGACGACTACCCCTACGGCGGCGGCGCCGGGCTGCTCATGAAGCCCGAGCCGGTCTTCGGCGCGGTCCGGTGGGCGGCCGGGCGGGCCCCGGCGGGCGCCCGCCCGCCCCGGGTCATCCTCATGGACCCGCAGGGGCGCCGGTTCGACCAGCGTTATGCGGAGGAGCTGGCGCGGGAGGACCATCTGATCCTGATCTGCGGGCGCTACGAGGGGTTCGACGAGCGCATCCGGGCCTTAGCCACCGACGAGATCTCCATCGGCGACTATGTGCTGATGGGCGGTGAAGTGGCGGCGCTGGTGGTGGTGGAGGCGGTGACCCGGCTGATCCCCGGGGTGCTGGGCGACCTGGAGTCCAGCGTGGCCGAGTCGCACACCTCGGGCCTGCTGGAGGGGCCGCAGTACACCCGCCCCGCCGAGTTCGAGGGGATGCGGGTGCCGGAGATCCTCACCTCGGGCAACCACGGGGCCATCGCCCGGTGGCGGCGGGAGCAGGCCCTGCGCCGTACCTTCGAGCGGCGCCCCGACCTGCTGCAGTCCGCCGACCTCACGCCGGAGGAGCGCCGCCTGGTGGAAGCGTGGCGAACCCGCCAGAGTTGATATTGCCACCGGTTACCCGCCTTGGTATAATGGTGTGCGTGTGATCACGGACGGTCCGCTGCCGGACTGCTTGCACGCTCGGAAGCACCGGTACGAACGTCACGTACAAGGGGTGAAATCATGTCCGACATCATCCGCGAGATCGAGCGCGAGTACATGCGCAGCGACATCCCCGCCTTCCGGCCCGGCGACACCGTCCGGGTGAACGTGAAGGTCGTGGAGGGCAACCGCGAGCGTATCCAGGCCTTTGAGGGCGTGGTCATCAAGCGGCAGGGCTCGGGGATCAACGAGACCTTCACGGTCCGGCGCGTCTCCTACGGCGTCGGCGTCGAGCGCACGTTCCCCGTCCACAGCCCGCGGCTGGCCTCGATTGAGGTGATCCGCCGCGGCGTCGTCCGGCGGGCCAAGCTCTACTACCTGCGGGAGAGGACCGGCAAGGCCGCCCGCATCCGGGAGCGGCGGCTCGCCAGGCCGGAGGAGGCCTAGAATCGGGTTTCGGCTTCTGGTCGCTCCGCTCGACACCCCTGGCGGGTTGAGCGGAGCGTTGCACTATTCCCGGGGAAGCAGCGGAGCGAACCGCCGCGCCGGGACATCGGAGCCGAGCGGGGAGGAGAGGCTAGATGGCAGACGTCCCGGACGAGAGGCCGGCCGTCAGGCGGAAGTCGCCCCTGCGCGAGGTGCTGGAGACCCTGGTCCTGGCCCTTCTCTTTGCGCTCATCATCCGCACCTTCGTCGTGGAGGTCTACCAGGTCTCGGGCAGCTCCATGACCAACACCCTGTACGACCAGGAGCGGGTGCTGGTCAACAAGTTCATCTACAAGCTGGTGCGGGATCCCCGGCCCGGCGACATCATCGTTTTCAAGTACCCGCGCCAGCCCGAGAGGGACTTCATCAAGCGGGTGGTGGCGGTGGCCGGGGACACCGTGGAGATGCGCGGCGGCGTGGTGTACGTCAACGGCGAGCCGTTCAACGAGGCGCCCACGGTGCGGCTGAGCGCGGGCGATTTCGGGCCGGTGGTCGTTCCGCCGGATTCGGTCTTCGTGCTCGGGGACAACCGGTCCAACAGCGAGGACAGCCGCTACTTCGGCGAGGTGCCGCTCAGCCACATCCGGGGCCTGGCCGTCGCGCGGATCTGGCCTCTTACCGAGATCAGCGCCCTCGCTCCGCCGGCGGCGGAGGGCGGCGGATAAGGGAGGGAGCGCCGTGCCGGTGATTCAGTGGTTCCCCGGCCACATGGCCAAAGCGCGTCGCATCCTGCAGGAGAACGCGCCACTGGTGGACGTGGTGCTGGAGATCGTTGACGCCCGGTGCCCGCTGGCCAGCCGCAATCCGGACCTGATGGCCCTGGTGGCTCACAAGCCGCAGGTGCTGATCCTGAACAAGGCCGACCTGGCCGATCCCGCCGCGACCCGGCTCTGGGTGGAGCGGCTGAACGAGCCGGGTCGGCCTGCCGTCGCGTTGGACGCGGTGCGCGGCACCGGCGCCCGGGAGGTTCTGGCCGCGATCCGCCGGGCCTTCGCCCCCGAGCTGCGCGCCTGGACGGCGAAGGGCCGCAAGCCGCGCCCGGCCCGCGTCATGGCGGTCGGCATCCCCAACGTGGGCAAGTCGTCGGCCATCAACCGGCTGGTCGGCGCCCGGCGGGCGCCGGTGGGGGACAAGCCGGGGGTGACCCGCGGCAAGCAGTGGATCCGCATCGGCAAGGACGTGGAGCTGTTGGACATGCCCGGCATTCTCGTCCCCAAGTTTGAGGACCAGCGGGACGGGCTGCTGCTCGCGGCCACCGGGGCCATCAAGGACGAGGTCTTCGACCAGCGGGAGGTGGCCAACCACCTGCTGCACCTGATCTGGGAGCCTTTGGGCGCGGCGGTCGCCGAGCGGTACGGGCTCACTCGCCTGGACCCAGAACCGGGGGCGAACCTGGAGGCGATCGGCCGCTTCCGCGGCTTGCTCAGGGCCGGGGAACAGGTCGACCTGGACGCGGCCGCCCAGCTGGTCCTGCGGGAGTTCCGCGAGGGGCGGCTGGGGCGGGTGACCCTGCAACCGCCTGATCCATCCCCCGGGGGCGAATGATGGGTATTGTATGTATACGGTGAAATCCTAATATGTCTTTATGTCCGTAGGAGGATTTTTCTCACACACCGCCGAAACTGACATGCACGATTTAACCGTGTTGAAGGCCTAAAGGGTGTGGACCGCGTGGGACCGCAACCCGCCGGAGGCCGCTGATTGGGTGGGGGTGAACCGGTGAGGCGAATCATCCTGAAACGGATGAGCTTGAAGCGTCTACAGGCACTGATGGCAGAGCGGGGGCCGGACATCTACCCGGAGGTCATCGCAGCGCTCAAAGACGATCCCCGGGAAGGGGCCCAGCGGCTGGTGCGTCAGTGTCAGACCTACCTGAAGGAGCGGGAGCGGCAGCGGGCGGTGCTCCAGCGGATGTACAGCTACGAGCGGCAACTGTGGTCCATGGGCTACCGCCACATCGCGGGCATCGACGAGGTCGGCAGGGGGCCGCTGGCCGGGCCTGTGGTGGCGGCGGCGGTGATCCTCCCCGGAGAGGTGGAGCTGCCGGGTATTGAGGAGGCGAAGCGGCTTTCGGATCGGCGGCGCATGGAGCTGTACAGGCGCATCCGCGAGGTGGCCGTGGCCGTGGGGGTCGGCCTGGTGCAGCCGGAGGGCATCGATGAGGCCAGCGTGGTGGTGGCCACGTACAAGGCCATGATGAAGGCGGTGGCGGACCTGCCCGTCACGCCCGACTACCTGCTCATCGACGGCGTGCACCTGCCCAACGTTTCACAGCCCCAGGTGCCCGTGGTGGGCGGGGAGACGCTCTCGTGTTCCATCGCGGCGGCGGCCGTGGTGGCCAAGGTGGTGCGGGACGAGTACATGGTGGAGATGGACGCCAAGTACCCGGCTTACGGCTTTGCCCACCACAAAGGCTACGGCACCCCGGAGCACCGGCTGGCGCTGGAGCGCTACGGGCCCTGTCCGATCCACCGGAAGCCTTCGGACGGCACGCCCGCCGGGGCGGTGCTGCTGTTCACGGAGGGCTAGGTGAGCCGCCGCGTCGGCGAGGCGGGGGAGCAGGCCGCTGCAGAGTTCCTGACGGCCTCCGGATACCGCATCATCGCCCGCAACGTGCGCTTCCGTTCGGGTGAGATCGACCTGATCGCCCAGGACGGGGGCGTGCTCGTTTTCGTGGAGGTGAAGACCCGACGCGGACGGAGGTACGGGACGCCGGGCGAGGCGGTGACGGCGGCGAAGCAGCGGCGGCTGGCCCGCCTGGCCTCCCTCTACCTGGCCCGCCTCGGATCGGAGCCCCCGCCATGCCGGTTCGACGTCGTGGAGGTGGAGCCGGGCCCCGACGGGCGCCTGCGCTGCCGGCTGATCCAGAATGCGTTCCACGCGTGAGCGGAGCCGTTCCGGTGACGAACCGGAACGGCTCCGCCTGCTTTGCTCACGGTGCCGTCGGCCTTGGGAAGACCACCGCCCGCGCCCGCGGCCCGGGGCGCCGTGTGAACCGCTTCACCCGATCCTGCCGTTCGCGGGGCTGTCCGGGCCAGGCCCCGGGCGGCCTCCGCCACCTGCTCCGACGAGGTGCCAGCTCCTCCACGGTGACGGATACCTCTTCCGCTGCGGAGGCGTTCTCCACCGGCTGGCACAGGGAAGGGGGAGATTGACAAGAATGAGAATCTGTGGCACGATGTACCCGAGGCGAACGTCTGTTGGCGGGGGGTGCGGCGGGTGTTCGTACGGGTGTGGAGCTTCACCCTGCAGGGGATCGAGGCGCTGCCGGTCGCCGTGGAGGTCGATGTGAGCCCGGGCCTTCCCTCCTTTGAAATCGTCGGACTGCCCGACGCGGCCGTGCGGGAGGCCCGGGAGCGGGTGCGGGCCGCGGTCCGCAATGGCGGGTGGCCGTTCCCGCTGCAGCGGATCACGGTGAACCTGGCCCCCGCCCACACCCGGAAGGAGGGGGCCGGATTCGACCTGGCCATCGCCCTTGGGGTCCTGGCTGCGGCGGGCGCCTTCCATCCGTCGGCCCTGGCGGGCATCGCGGTGGCGGGCGAGCTGGCCCTGGACGGCGGCGTGCGTCCGGTGCGGGGGGCGCTTGCCATGGCGATGGCGCTGGAGCCGGGCCGCCGGCTCGTGCTGCCCCCGGAGAGCGCGCGGGAGGCGGCCGCGTGCGGGGCCGACGTCCTGGCCGCGCCGCACCTTGCCGATCTGGTCGCGCACCTGCGCGGGGAACGGGTCCTGGCGGCGCCGGACCCGGCGCCGCCCGTGGCCGGTGGCTGCGACGGGGACGTCGACCTCGCCCTGGTGCGCGGCCAGCCGGTGGCCCGGCGCGCCCTGGAGGTGGCCGCCGCCGGGGGTCACAACCTGTACATGGTCGGCCCGCCGGGCGCCGGCAAGAGCCTGCTGGCCCGCTGCCTGCCCACGATCCTGCCGCCGCTGGACGAGGCCGAGGCGCTGGAGGTGAGCCGCATCCACAGCGTGGCCGGGGAACTGGGGCCGGGCGGTCTTCTTCGCCGGCGGCCGTTCCGGGCGCCCCATCACTCCATCTCCCGGGCCGCCATGCTGGGCGGCGGGAATCCCCTCCGGCCCGGGGAGGTGACGCTGGCCCACCGCGGCGTGCTCTTCCTGGACGAGATGCCCGAGTTCCGGCGCGACGTGCTGGAGGGCCTCAGGCAGCCGCTGGAGGACGGCGTCGTGCGGGTGGCGCGGGCGCATGCGCACCTGACCTTCCCGGCCCGGCCCACGCTGGTGGCGGCGGCCAACCCGTGTCCCTGCGGTCACCTGGGCGATCCCGTGCATGCGTGCACGTGCACGGCCACCGCGGTCCACCTCTACCGCAACCGGCTCTCGGGCCCCCTGCGCGACCGGTTCGACCTGCAGGTGTACCTGCAGCCGGTGCCCTACGCCGCGTACCGGGCAGCGGCGGCCGGAGAGTCCTCCCGGGCGGTCGCGGAGCGGGTCCGGGAGGCGAGGGAGCGGCAGCGGCGCCGGCTGGCGCAGCACGGTTGCTCCAGCAACGCCGAGATGGGCCCCGCCCTGATCCGCCGCTTCTGCCGCATTCCGCCGGGCGCGGAGGCGCTGCTGCGGGAAGCCGTGGACCGCTTCGGCCTGTCGGTCAGAGGCTGCGATCGTGTGCTCCGGGTGGCCCGCACCCTGGCCGATCTGGAAGGCGCGGACACCGTCGAGCTCCGGCACCTGGCGGAGGCGCTGCAGTACCGCGGCGTCGGTGCGGCGCCCGTCCGGCAGGGCGCATGAGACCGACAGGCGGAGTCTGGTACGCACTGCGCCGTACGCGCATGCTATCGCCTGACTGCACACCGCGGTCAACCTGTACCCAGGAGGGATCAGATTGGCGGAGCAGGACCGGCGTACGGTTCACGAAGGACCCATGGCCGACCGGCGGGGTCCCGGGTGGCGGCAGGACGCCGCCGAGCTCGAGGCCCGGGACCGGGAGCGCAAGGAGAACCCCATGGGGGCGCTGCCGAACAACCTGACGACCATCGACAAGGCGCATGCGGCGCGGGCCAAGTCGGACGAGGGATCCGTGGATCCGCACGCCGACCTGGGAGGGGGCGCTGCCGGGGAGAGCGAAGAATAGGGAGAGCGGCTGGGGAGGCGGGGACCACCGGCCTCCCCGCTGCATGGATCGGCCTTGAACCCACCGGGAGGGAACACGACGTGTCGACTACGGGCCAGGGAACGCTGCCTCAGCCGGATCGCGCGATCGACCTGCGCGGCGACGTCTGTCCGGTCACCTTCGCCAAGACCAAGATCGCCCTGGAGGAGATGCAGATCGGCCAGGTGCTGCTGGTGCGGCTCGATTACGAGCCCGCCACGCGCAACGTCCCGCGGAGCGCAGAGCTCTACGGCGACGAGGTGCTCGCCGTAAGGCAGGTGGGCGAGCGGGAGTGGGAGGTTTGGCTCCGCAAGCGGGTGGAGTGAGGACGCGGCCGCCACTCTTTCCAAACGTTGGATCGTCCGCTATAATCGGAGATTGAACCGCAAAGGGGCGATGTCGCATGATCCTGGAGCACCCGACTGCCTGCCGCCTCGTGGCCGAAGCAGAGTTGGCACTGCCTGAGCTCGTGCGGGAGGTCATCGCCGTCTGCGAGATCCCCGCCCCCACGTTCCACGAAGCCGAGCGCGCCGCTTACGTGGAGCGGCGGATGCAGGAGGTCGGTCTCCGCGAGGTGAGGCGCGATGCGGTCGGCAACGTCATCGGCCGGCTGCGGGGGAACGGGACGGGGCCGAACCTTCTGATTGCGGCGCACCTGGACACCGTGTTTCCCGCCGGCACCGACGTGACCGTGCGACCGGACGGCGACATCCTCCGGGCCCCCGGCGTGGGCGACAACTCCTCCAGCGTGGCGACGATGCTGCATGCGGCCCGCCTGCTGGTCAAGCACGACGTGCCACTGGCGGGCGACGTCATCTTCGCGGCCACCTGCGGGGAGGAAGGGCTCGGCAACCTGGAGGGCATGCGAGCCGTGGTCGAGGCGCTGAAGGACGAGATCGACTACGTGATCGCCCTGGACGGCAGCCTCGGCGGCATGGTGCGGGAGGGCGTGGGCAGCCGGCGGTTCCGGCTGGTGGTCGCCACCAGCGGCGGCCACTCCTGGGGCGCGTTCGGTGCGCCCAGCGCCATCCACAGCCTCGGTCGCATCATCGCCCGCATCAGCGAGCTGCGCGTGCCCACCCACCCGAAGACGACCTACAACGTCGGCGTCATCTCCGGCGGAACCTCCATCAACACCATCGCCGCCCGGGCCGAGGCGCTCATCGACCTGCGCTCGCTGGACCGGGGCGAGCTGGTGCGGCTGGAGGAGCGGGTGTTGCGCATCGTGCGCGCCGAGGAGCGGGAGTCCGGCGTGAGGGCCACCCTGGAGCTCCTGGGGGACCGGCCCACCGGATCGATCCCGGACACCCATCCCCTGTGCAACCTGGTCCGGAGGATCCACCGGGAACTGGGCCTGCAGACGCGCAGCTACCCCTCGTCCACCGACGGCAACATCCCGCTGTCGATGGGGATCCCGGCCGTCACGGTGGGCGTCACGCTGGGGGGCAACGGCCACCGGCTGGATGAGTACATCTATACCACCCCGCTCACCAAGGGGCTGGCCCAGGTGCTGCTCCTGGTGCTCGGGGCGCAGGAACTGCCGCAGCGGGCCCGGTAGCCGGAAGGCCGGGCTTTTCGTGTGGAAGGCACCAAACCGAAGGCCGGCTGCCCCCGGGCGGCCGGCCGCGTGGGGGAGAGCGGCATGGAGGGCGCCCTGGTCTGGCTGATTTACCAGCGCGCGCCGGGGGTGGGCCGGCGGCGCATGGCGCAGCTCATGCGTACCTATCCCGACCCCGAGGTGGCCTGGCGGTTGGGGAAAGCGGAACTGGCCGCCGTGCGGGGGTTCAGACCGGATATCGTCGAGGCCTTGCTGGCCGTGCGGAAGAGCGCGGAGGCGCGCCGCGACGCGGAGCGGGAGCTGGAGCGTGCCCGCCGCGCCGGCCTCCGCGTACTCTGTTATGGCACCCGGGGCTACCCGGAACGGCTGGCCGAGATCCCCGTCCCGCCGCCCGTGCTCTACCAGTACGGGCCGTGGGAGCCCGACGGCCGTCCGGTGGTGGCCATCGTCGGCACCCGGCGGCCCACCGCCTACGGGCTGGCGGTGGCGGAACAGCTGGGCCGGGAGCTTGCACAGCTGGGCGCGGTGGTCGTCAGCGGGATGGCCCGGGGCATCGACACCGCGGCGCACCGCGGGGCCCTGGAAGCAGGGGGAACTTCGGTCGCCGTACTTGGCGGCGGCGCCGATGTCTGCTATCCTCAGGAGTCGGCGGCGCTGTACCGGCAGATGCGGGAAACCGGTGCGATCCTGTCGGAGCAGCCGCCCGGCACCGCCCCGCGCCCCGAGAACTTCCCGGAGCGGAACCGGATCATCACGGGCCTCAGCCACGGGGTGATCCTGGTGGAGGCCGGGGAGCGGTCGGGCACGCTGATCACGGCTGCACACGCCATCGAGCAGGACCGGGATCTGTTTGTGGTGCCGGGGCCGGTCACCAGCCCCCTCTCGAGGGGCCTCTACAAGTACGTCCGCGACGGCGCCGGACTGGCCGTCAGCGCCGCCCAGGTGCTGGAGGACCTGGGCTTTCTCCCTTCGGCGGAAGGTCCGCTTCACTTCACCCCCAGGGGCCTGACGGAGTTGGAGCAGCGGGTGCTGGGCTGGATGGGCAGCGCCCCGTGGTGGCCCGGCGACCTGGCAGAGAGCAGCGGCCTCCCGCTGCCGGAGGTGCAGGCCTGCCTGACGATGCTGGAGATCCGCAGCGCGGTCCGGCGCCTGCCCGATGGGCAATATATCCGAATTGGATAGACCACACGCGGAAGGAATAGTCTATGGAACACGAGCGTCGTGCTCTGGCATGTCACACGGGGGTGTGGACTGCTTGCCGAAGAGCCTGATCATCGTCGAGTCCCCGGCCAAGGCGAAGACCATTGAGAAGTTCCTCGGGCGGAAGTACGCCGTGAAGGCCTCCATGGGCCACGTGCGCGACCTGCCCAAGAGCCAGCTGGGGGTCTCGGTGGAGAACGACTTCGAACCGAAATACGTCACGATCCGCGGCAAGGGCGACATCCTGAAGGAGCTGCGGGAGAGCGCGCGCAAGGCCGATCGGGTCTACCTGGCCACAGACCCGGACCGGGAGGGTGAGGCGATTTCGTGGCACCTGGCCCAGGTCCTGAAGCTGCCGCTGGACGAGCCGCTGCGCATCGAGTTCCACGAGATCACGAAGGATGCCATCCAGCGGGCGATCAAGCAGCCCAGGCCCATCGACCTGAACCGGGTGGAGGCGCAGCAGGCGCGCCGGGTGCTCGACCGGCTCGTGGGGTACAAGCTGAGTCCGCTGCTGTGGCGCAAGGTACGGCGCGGCCTCTCCGCGGGGCGGGTGCAGTCGGTGGCGGTGCGGCTGATCGTCGACCGCGAGCGCGAGATCCAGGCGTTCCAGCCGGAGGAGTACTGGACCCTGGACGCCAGGCTGTCAACGGCCTTTGCCCAGTCCTTCAGCGCCCGGTACTGGGGCATGGGTGAGCAGAAGGCGGACCTGAAGACGCAGGATCAGGTACGGGCGGTGGTGCACCAGGTGGCCGGAGACCGGCTGCCGGCCGGTAACGCCGCGGTGAGCGGGGAGGGCACACCCGGCGATCCGTTCACCGAGGTGCTGGACCTCGCCGGCGAGGGCCTCGTCCTGCAGGTGCGCAGCGTGAAGCGGCGCGAGAAGAAGCGGAACCCCGCGTACCCCTTCACCACGTCCAGCCTGCAGCAGGAGGCCTCCCGCAAGTTGGGGTTCAGCGTGCGGCGTACGATGGCGGTGGCCCAGCAACTCTACGAGGGGCTGCCGCTGGGCGAGGAAGGCCACACCGGCCTGGTGACCTACATCCGCACCGACTCCACCCGGATCGCCGACGAAGCCGCCCGGGCGGCGGCGGAGTTCATCGAGCGGCAGTACGGGAAAGACTACGTCCCGGAGCGGCGGCGTGAGCCGGACCGGCGCGCCGGCGAACAGGGAGCCCACGAGGCCATCCGCCCGACGGACGTCACCCGGACGCCGGAGTCGGTGAAGCCGTACCTCACGCCGGACCAATACCGGCTCTACCGGCTGATCTGGGAGCGCTTCCTGGCGAGCCAGATGGCTCCCGCCGTGCTCGACACGGTCACGGTGGAGCTGGTAGCGGGGGAGCACGTGTTCCGGGCCAGCGGGCAGAGCATCCGTTTCCCGGGGTTCATGAAGGTCTACATCGAGGGCGAGGACGACGACGGCCAGCGGGAGGAGGGCGACGATCTGCTGCCCGAGCTGGCCGAGGGGCAGCAGGTCACCCTGCAGACGCTGGAGGCGCGGCAGCACTTTACGCAGCCGCCGCCCCGGTACTCCGAGGCCATGCTGGTCAAGGCCCTGGAGGAGCGGGGGATCGGCCGGCCGTCCACGTACGCGCCCATCATCGGAACCATTCAGACCCGCGGCTACGTCGAAAAGCGGGATAAGCGTTTCTATCCCACGGAGCTCGGCGTGCTGGTCACGGACATCCTGAAGGAGTACTTCCCGGACATCATCGACGTCGAGTTCACCGCCCACCTGGAAGGTAGGCTGGACGAGGTGGAGGAGGGGCGGGTGAACTGGCGGGAGCTGATCCGGCGGTTCTACGGCCCCTTCGAGGAGACGCTGAAGCAAGCCGAGGAGAAGGTGGGCGGGTTCGAGCTGGAGGACGAGGTCTCCGACGTGCCCTGCGAGAAGTGCGGCCGGCTGATGGTCGTGAAGCACGGCCGGTTCGGCAAGTTCCTGGCCTGCCCGGGCTTCCCCGAGTGCAAGTCCACCAAGCCGATCCTGGAGGAGACGGGTGTCACCTGCCCGGCCTGCGGCACCGGCCGCATCGTGGAGCGGAAGTCCAAGAAGGGCGGCAGGCGGTTCTACGGCTGCACCAACTACCCCGACTGCAACTTCGTGTCGTGGGAGAAGCCCGTGAACCGGCTCTGCCCGGAGTGCGGCGCCCCCTACCTGGTCGAGAAGCGGATCAAGGAGCTGGGCCTCAGCCACGTCTGCAAGCAGCCGGACTGCGGGTACGTGGAACCGGTGGAGAGCATGGAAGAGGTGCATGCCTGAGTGACGGAGCCCCATGTGACCGTAATCGGCGCCGGGCTGGCCGGGTCGGAGGCGGCTTGGCAGGCCGCCCGGCTCGGGGTCAAGGTGACCCTGTACGAGATGCGCCCCCACGTGACCACTGCCGTGCACCGCACGGGGCTGTTCGCGGAGCTGGTCTGCTCCAACTCGCTGCGCGGGGCCGGCCTGGAGAACGCCGTGGGCCTGCTGAAGGAGGAGATGCGGCGGCTGGGCAGCCTGATCCTGCGCGAGGCCCTGCAGCACGCGGTGCCGGCCGGCGGCGCGCTGGCGGTAAGCCGCGAGGAGTTCGCCGCCGGCGTCACCGCGGCGCTGACCTCCCACCCTAACATCACGGTGGTGCGGGAGGAGGTACGTGAAATCCCCCCCGACGGCGTCGTCGTCATCGCCTCCGGGCCGCTGACCTCCGCGCCCCTGGCGGAGGCGATCCGGCGCTTCACCGGCGAGGAGTCGCTCGCCTTCTACGATGCGGCCGCGCCGATTGTGAACATCGAGACCGTCAATATGGACAAGGTCTTCCGCATGAGCCGCTACGGCAAGGGCGAGGGGGACGACTATCTCAACTGCCCCCTCACCAGGGAGGAGTACGAGGCGTTCTACGAGGCCCTGGTGACGGCGGAGAAGGCCATGCCCCACAACCCGGAGGACGCGCAGGTCTGCTTCTTCGAGGGCTGTCTGCCGGTGGAGGAGATCGCCCGCAGGGGACCGGACGCGCTCCGCTACGGGCCGATGAAGCCGGTGGGGCTGATCGACCCGCGCACCGGGAGGCGCCCCTGGGCGGTGGTGCAGCTCCGGCAGGACAACGCCGCCGGGACGCTCTACAACATGGTGGGCTTCCAGACCAGCCTGAAGTGGAGTGAGCAGAAGCGGGTGTTCCGGATGATCCCCGGGCTGGAAGAGGCCGAGTTCGAGCGGTACGGGGTCATCCACCGCAACACCTTCATGAAGTCGCCGCGGCTGCTGTACCCGACCGGCGAGTCGCGCCAGCGTGCCGGCCTCTTCTTCGCCGGGCAGATGACCGGCGTGGAGGGCTACGTGGAGTCCGCGGCTGGGGGGCTGGTGGCCGGGATCAACGCCGCGCGCCGGGCCCTCGGGCTGGAGCCGGTGACCTTCCCGCGGGAGACGGCCATCGGATCGCTGCTGCACTACATCACTCATGCCGATCCCGAGCACTTCCAGCCGATGAACATCGCGTTCGGTCTCATGCCGCCGCTGGAAGGCCCGAAGATCCGGGACAAGCGGGCGCGCAAGCGGGCGATCTCGGAGAGGGCCCTGGACGTGCTGGCCGCCTGGGCGCCCGGGCACCTGGGCGCGCCGCTGCTGGACTGAGGCCCGCTTCCGGGGCGGTGCCGGATGGAAGGATGTGGCGGGGTCCTTTACCGGGCCCCTTCTTTATGCCGCAAGTGATTTGTGATCTAAACGGATGTAACAAAACTGTCATATTGCTTCCATATCATGGTAGGCATGCGTATTCTCGTGAAAAAAGGAGCAAGGGCTGCTTAGCACGCCAAAACGGCGAGCGGAAATTATGGACGGATAGAGATATTTTCTGAATTGTGGTCTTGCCTTGGGGGCGGGCTGTGTGTTAGGATAGAGACCGATTGGGTAAGCCGTGTTAACAAAGTTCGCCGCAGGAGGTGGGGAGGGTGGGCGCCCAGCCGCAGGGTGACAGCCTTGGGCCGGAGGTCGCCGGCTTCCTCGCCAGCCTGTCGGTGGAAAAGTCGGCTTCCCAGCACACGCTGCGCAGCTACCGGCTCGACCTGGCGCAGTTCTATGCCTGGCTGGCCAGCGGCGGCACGACCGCACCCGTGGTCGGAGGCCGCGGTTCGGGCCGGACCCGCAGGCACGACTTCGCGGCACAGCAGGAGGAGCCGGTCCGTCCGGTGGGTCTGGACGAGCTGCGGGCCGTCAACCACCTGACGATCCGGTCGTACCTCGCCTTCCTGCAGCGGCAGGAGTTCAGCCGGCGGACCATCGCCCGCAAGCTTTCGTGTCTCCGTTCCTTCTACAAGTATCTCGTGCGCGCAGATCTTGTCCCGACCAACCCAGTGGCAGGTGTACACACCCCTAAACTGGAGCGGCGGCTCCCCGTCTTCCTGGACGAGGAAGAGATTGGGGGGCTGTTATCACAGCCTGATACCCACACGCCCCTGGGCCTCAGGGATCGGGCCCTGCTGGAGCTGCTCTACGCCACGGGGCTGCGGGTGGGCGAACTCGTTGCGCTGAACCGGGGAGACATCGATTACAGCGAGGGCTGGGTGATCGTCTGGGGCAAGGGGCGGAAGGAGCGGGCCGTGCCCGTCGGCAGTGAGGCGCTGCAGGCTCTGGGGCACTATCTCCGGGACGGGTGGCCCGTGCTGCGGGCCAGGGCGCCGGCCGCGGAGCAGTCCCTGCCTGAGGCGAAGCAGCCGCTTTTCCTCAACAAGCTGGGCGGCCGGCTGAGCGATCGCTCCGTCCGCCGGCTGCTGGACCGGTACGTCAGCCAGCTCGCCCTGAGCCGGCAGATCAGCCCGCACAAGATCCGCCACACCTTCGCGACCCACATGCTCAACCACGGCGCGGATCTGCGGGCGGTCCAGGAGATGCTGGGCCACGCCAGCCTGTCCACCACCCAGATCTACACCCACGTCACGACGCAGCGGCTGCGGACCGAGTACCTGCGTGCGCACCCCCGCCAGCGGCGGGCGGCGCCGCCCGATGAGGGATGATGGTGTACAGTCCTTGGGCCGACCGGCCGTCACCGGCCACGACGCCCAGTTACATTTATTGCGACATTCTCAGCGTGGAGGCGATTGAAACAGCGGAGCAGATGGGTATCATGAGCAAAGAGCCTGAGTAATGGGTGCATCAGTGTACGCCGAGGGGAGGGCCGTGGCCGCGGCACAGGGGGTGGCTCGGGCCGCGGCGCACAGCTCATCACATACGACTGAGAGACGGAAATGGAGGCAGATTTCCATGAAGACGTTGCTGGAGAAGACCCGTAGGATCAATCGCCTGCTTCAGAAGAGCGCAGGTACCCAGGTGAACTTCAACGAGTTGGCCGGTGTGCTGGCCGACCTGATCGGTGCCGATGTGTACGTCGCCTCCCGCAAGGGCAAGATCCTGGGCCTTGGGCTGACGGCCGGTGACGCCGACGCCTACCAGAACATCACCTTCACCGAGGAGTACAACAGCTCGCTGATGAAGGTGGACGACACCACGGCCAACACCGAGCAGAGCGAGCTCACGGTCCTGCAGGAGGGCAGGGAGGTCCAGATGCGGGGCGGCCGTGTGACCATCGTGCCCGTGAACGGCGGCGGCGAGCGGCTGGGCACGCTGGTGCTGGTCAAGAGCGCCGACCTGACCGACGAGGACCTGATTCTCGGCGAGCTGGCCGCCACCGTGGCCGGCGTGGAGATCCTGCGCGCCCATGCCGGTGAGTTGGAGGAGGAGGCCCGGAAGAAGGCCGCCGTGCAGATTGCGCTGGCGACGCTCTCCTACTCCGAGCTGGAGGCCGTCCAGCACATCTTCGACGAGCTGGACGGCAACGAAGGGCTGCTGGTGGCGTCCAAGATCGCCGACCGGGTCGGCATCACCCGCTCGGTCATTGTGAACGCTCTGCGGAAGTTCGAGTCCGCCGGCGTGATCGAGTCCCGGTCGCTGGGTATGAAGGGCACGCATATCAAGGTGCTGAACGACCGGCTCATCGAGGAGCTGCGCAAGCTGCGGAGCTGATCGCACGGCCGGCGAACCTCGGCCCCGGCGCCTACGGAAGCCCCACGCGTCTACCGCGTGGGGTTTTTTCGGTGCCCTTATGGTTCAGAAGGGAAAAACGCGGCTGGAGACGAACTAAATCGCGTCAAGACGCGAGTACACAGAACCGTCTGATTGGTGACAAGGGGGAAGCGGTGTGATCAAGCTGCGGCGGTTCCGGTCCAAGGGTGGGGAGTTTGTGGTCAACGCGGATCTGATCGAGACGGTGGAAGCCACACCCGACACGGTTGTCACCCTGACCACCGGGCACAAGCTCATCGTCGAGGAGAGCGTGGACGAGGTCATCCGGAAGGTGGTCGAGTTCAAACGCGCCTGCCACACCCCGCTGCTTGGCCACAGCGACCCGCATGCAGAGTCATAGCCGCTGGAGGGGGGCAGGGCCGTTGCGACTACCGACCATCAATCAGCAGCTGACGATCTACATACCAACAGGATGGTGGAAGGGCCGCTACTCGACCTACCTGGAGGCGCTGGAGGACTCGACCATACGCGTGGCCCATCCGATGTTCGGCTCCGCCTTGATCCCCCTGATGCCGGGGGACGAGGTCATGGTGGAGTACGTGTACAACGGCGAGCGAGTCGGGTTTGCGGCCCAGGTGCTGCAAAGGGTGACCGAGGAGACCCCGGCCCTGATCCTGACCCGCCCCGGGCCGGGGGACATCCGCCGGCAGCAGCTGCGGAACTTTGTCCGGCTGGACATCAGCCTTCCCATTGAATATGCGCCCGGCGGCCGCAAGGCCGGCGAGGAGGAGCCGGAGCTCCTGCCCGGGCGCACCGTCAACATCAGCGGCGGCGGCGCGCTGATCGTCACAGGGGAGTCGTATCCCCCTGGCACGCGGCTCGATCTGGTGCTGCATCTGCCCGACCGGGTGATCCCGGTCGAGGCGGAGGTGGTCCGCCACGTGCCGGTGGCCGTGGTGCCCGGTTCGGGCGATCCCGTGCAGACCCGGCTGGGGGTGCGGTTCACGCAGATCGAGGAGCGCGACCGCGAGCAGATCGTCCGCTTCATCTTTGCCGAACATCGACGCAGGCGGCGGAAGGGACTGGAGTAAAGGGGTGAAGGAGGCGTGAGCGAACCGCGCGAAGGCTTGGACGCCGGCCGGACCGGACCGCGGGACGCGGAACTACTGCTGCTGGTGTCTCCCAACGCCATGTCTGTGGAGGCCCGGGTGGTGCCGCCTGAGCCGGGCGGCCGGAACATCACGCGCGAGCAGGTGCTGCAGGAGCTGGCGAGGCTCAAAGTGGTGTTCGGCATCGACCACGCGGCCATCGACCGGCTCGTGGAGATGGCGGAAAAGGGGTTCCGCCTCGACCGCCAGGGCATCGTGGTGGCGGAGGGACGGCCGCCGGTGGACGGCCAGGACGCCGCCATCATCCATCACCCGCTGCTGCAGACGCCCGCCGGTTACCCGCGCCTCACCGAGGACGGCCGGGCCGACTTCTTCGACCTCAACCTGGTGCGCAACGTGGCCAAGGACACGGTCCTGGCCACCCGTAAGCCGCCGACACCCGGCGAGCCGGGTATCGACGTCTTCGGGCGGACGGTGAAGGCGCGCGAGGGGCGCGATGTGCGCCTGCGGGCCGGAGCGGGCACGCGCCTGTCACCGGACGGGCAGTCGGTGATCGCCACGGTCGAGGGCCATGCGTCCATTTCGGCCAGCGGCGAGGTGACCGTCTCCCCCATCTTCACCGTTCCCGGCGACGTGGGCTACGGCTCCGGCAACATCGACTTCGTCGGCACGGTCGTCGTGCGGGGCGACGTGACCCAGGGCTTCACCGTCAAGGCCGGGGGGAACGTCGAGGTGCACGGCGGGATCATGGGGGGCAGCGTGGAGGCCGGCGGCGACGTGCTGGTCCGGTACGGGATCGTCGGGGCCGGGCGGGGCCGGGTCAAGGCCGGCGGCAAGGTGCGCTGCCGCTTCATCGAGTCGGCCGAGGTGGAGGCTGCGGGCGACGTCGTGGTGTCGGACGGCATCCTGAACTCCCAGGTGTCCGGCGACAGCGTCCTCGTGACCGGTGGGCGCGGCTCCATCATCGGCGGCCGGATCCGGGCCCGCAGGGAGATCAGCGCACAGACCCTCGGCTCTCCCATGGGCGCCGCCACAGACCTGCAGGTCGGCGTGCCCCCGGCGGTCCGGGGGGAGCTGGACCAGATCCGGGAGCAGCTGGCCCGTGTGGAGGACCGGTTCGGTCAGGCGACCCGCACGGCGACGTACCTGAACTCGGGCGCGGCGGAAACCGCGCGCATCAGCCGCGAGTTCGCTGAAAAATCCCGGCGGCTGACCGGCGCCGAGCGGCAGCAGCTGGCCGGCCGCCTGGCCGCGCTGCAGTCGCAACTGGAGCCCGAGCCCGGCGCGTGTGTCAAGGGGTACGAGGCGGTCTATCCGGGGGTGCGGATCACCATCGGCGCACAGCGGCACGTGGTGGTGGACCAGTCGACCAACAGCTGCTTCGTCATCGGCGAGGACGGCGAGATTCGGCTGGTGCCGGCCTGGTAGGGCGACGGGCGCCGGCCTCCCGCGGGGAAGCGGCGCGGCGTTGGGAGGTGTCTGACGATGGCGGTGAGGCCCATCGATTCGCTGACGATGCTGCCGCGCCTTCAGGAGGCGGGGCGTGCGGTGCAGCAGACCGAACAGTACCCGCACGCCTTCCAGCAGGTGCTGGGCGCGCAGGTGCAGCAGGAAGGCGAGCGCAGCCAGAAGCAGGTGCGGAGGCGCACGGAAGCGGAGCAGCCGACCGTCACTCCGGATGGCCGGCGCCCCGGCGGGCAGGGGCAGCCGTCCGGGCGGGGGGAGCATCACCGCCGGCGGCAGGCGAGGCCCGAACCCGGGGATGCGCCCGGCGGCACCGGCCGCCTGGATGTGAAGGTGTGAGGCATGTCCGCCAGGGGCCCCGGCATACCCATGTGGGTGGCCGGGGTCTTGCGCGCGTCCGGCGGACGTCTCCCGGCCGACCTTCTTCGGGGAGGAATGGGGATGGCAGGCGGCGTGCCGGGGGTGGACAGGCGTAGCGCGCCGTTCTGGCGCGGGCTGCTGGTGGGTGCGGGGGCTGTGGCCGCCGCCCTGGCGATGGGGCTGGGGTACCTGGCGACAGCCGGCGTCACGGTCACCGTGACGGGGGATCTGCTGGTGGCGCGAATGGGCGAGGAGGTGGAAGCGGCGGTGCGCCGGGAGCTCTCCGGGGTGCTGCGGCAGGCACAGGCGGAGTGGCCGCAGCGGGTGCAGGAGGCAGCTCGGAGTCAGATCGCCGCGGTGCGCGTCGAGGTCGCGGGCCTGTCGCTGGAGCTGCCGGAGGCAGCCCGTACCCAGGTGGAGCGGGCCGCCGCCGAAGCGGCGCAGGCGGCCGTGGAATCGGTGGTGGGCAACCTGCCGGTGGACGAGCTGGCGGAGCGAATCGGCGCCCGGGCTGCGGCGCTCGCGCGGGAGCGGCTGCCCCAGGTGCTGGCGGAGCAGCGGATCGTGGTCGAGGCGGCGCCGTGGCTGCGGGTGCCCGTGCGGCTGCAGGTGCGCTGAGCGGCTGCGGACCGGGTGAACCTCCTGCGGCCCCGTGCCGTTTCTACGGTTGAGACGGCAGACCAAGGGAGGGGACCGCGGGTGGCGCGGTGGCTGACGGAACGCGAGCTGTTGGAACAGGCGGGCATCAGCCCGGCGGAGCTGCGCTGGTTCGGTGACCGGTTCGACGCGCAGATGGCCGTCCTTACCCGGCGGGGTCCGGACGGCCGGCCGCGCTACGCGCCCGACGCCGTGGTCCTGCTGCGCAGCCTGGCGGCCATGGTGGCACGGGGGGCGACCCCGGAGCAGATCAAGGCGTGGTACGGCCTTTGAGCGACAAAAACCCTTTGCCAACGCCCCCTGTTTGTGCTAAGATATCGTGCGGTGTGTGACTACACACGTTCGCGGACGGTTCCGGGGATGCTGCCGCTGGCAGCCCCGGGGCGGGATGAAACGGACGGAGGCGCAAAATCTTTGGAGGTGAGTTTTCCCGGTGTCTGTGATCTCCATGAAGCAGCTCCTCGAAGCGGGTGTCCACTTCGGGCACCAGACCCGCCGGTGGAACCCGAAGATGAAGGAGTACATCTTCACCGAACGGAATGGCATCTACATCATCGATCTCCAGAAGACCGTGCGCATGGTCGAGATCGCGTACAACGCCGTGCGCCAGATGGCCGCGGACGGCGGCAAGATCCTCTTCATCGGCACCAAGAAGCAGGCGCAGGATGCGGTGCGGGAAGAGGCCGAGCGCTGCGGCATGTTCTACGTCAACCAGCGGTGGCTGGGCGGCATGCTGACCAACTTCGAGACGATCAAGAAGCGCATCGCCCGGCTCAACGAGCTGGAGGAGATCGAGGGCACGGAGTACTGGAGCAAGCTGACCAAGAAGGAGCAGGCGCAGCTTCTGCACGAGAAGGAGAAGCTGGAGAAGAACCTGGGCGGCATCAAGGGCATGAAGAGCCTGCCCGACATGGCGTTTGTCATCGATCCCCGCCGGGAGCGCATCGCCGTGTCCGAGCTGCGCAAGCTGGGGATCCCCATCGTCGCCATCGTCGACACCAACTGCGATCCGGACGAGATCGACTACGTCATCCCCGGCAATGACGACGCCATCCGTGCGGTGAAGCTGCTGACCAGCAAGATCGCGGACGCCGTCATTGAGGGCCGCCAGGGCGTGGACACCTCCGCCACCGTCGACGAGGAAGAGGCCGAGGTCGCCGAGGAGACCGAGTCGATGGAGTCCGCCGAGGACCTCGACGCCGACCTGATCGAGGAAGAGGCGGAGTAACTGCACGGGAGCATGAGCGGGGCGGACACGAGGAAGCCTATCCCACGGCGATGGGGTTGACGCCTCGGAGCCCCGCTCTTCCTGCGATACAGGCGCCCCGGCAGACGCACGGGGGAGGGTGCGGAGCGCCCGACCCCCAACCTTATCAATCAGGGGGTAGTTTACGCATGGCCGAGATTACCACGAAGATGGTGGCAGAGCTGCGCGCCCGTACCGGCGCCGGCATGATGGACTGCAAGAAGGCGCTGATGGAGACCGGCGGCGACTTTGACAAGGCCGTCGACTGGCTGCGGGAGAAGGGCCTGGCCGCCGCGGCGAAGAAGGCCGGCCGGGTGGCCGCCGAGGGCCGGGTCCACGCCATCGTGGAGGACGGGGCGCGCCACGGCGTGCTGGTGGAGGTCAACTGCGAGACCGACTTCGTTGCCCGGGGCGAGGCCTTCATCAACCTGTGCGACCACGTGGCGCGGGTGATCCTCCAGACCAGGCCGGCGTCCATGGAGGCGCTGCAGGAGGCGCTGGGCGACACCGTCAAGGAGGCCGTGGCCAAGATCGGCGAGAACATCCAGGTGCGCCGGTTCGAGCGCTACGAGGTGGCCGATGCGGGTCGGGTGCACGCGTACATCCACGGCGACGGTCGGGTCGGCGTCCTGATCGAGCTGACCACCGCGACGCCTGAGGTGGCGGCCCATCCCGAGGTCGAGGCGCTCTGCCACGAGCTGGCCCTGCAGATCGCCTCGATGCGGGCGCAGTACGTCCGGCCCGAGGACGTTCCGGCCCAGGTGATCGAGCACGAGCGGGAGATCCTGAAGGCCCAGGCCATCAACGAGGGCAAGAAGCCCGAGATCGCGGAGAAGATGGTGGCCGGCCGGATCAACAAGTTCTACCAGGAGGTCTGCCTGCTGGAGCAGGAGTGGGTCAAGGACTCCAAGAAGACCGTCGGCGCCCTGGTGAAGGAGGTCGCCGACAAGGTCGGCGGCGAGATCACCGTCAAGCGCTTCGTCCGCTACGAGAAGGGCGAGGGCATCGAGAAGCGGCAGGACGACTTCGCCGAAGAGGTCATGCGGCAGGCCGGTCTGAAGTAAGCCTGATGACGAGGCGGGAGGCATGAGCGGCCTCCCGCCTTTGAGCAGGCGGCGTCTCTTCCAGGAATTGCGGCAGTTGCTGGAGGAAACGCTTTGTTAGACGTAGAAACGGTTTCTCGTCGGCCCGCGCGGCCGGCACCGAACTGGAGGCCTGAGGATGCAGACACCGAAGTACCGCAGGGTTGTGCTGAAGCTCAGCGGCGAGGCGCTCGCGGGGCCGAAGGGGTTCGGTCTGGACCCCGAGGTGCTGACCGCCCTCGCCCGGCAGATCAAGGCCGTGCACGACATGGGCGTGCAGGTCGCCATCGTCGTCGGCGCCGGGAACTTCTGGCGGGGCCGGCTCGGCGAGCAGATGGGCATGGACCGGGCTTCGGCCGACTACATGGGCCTGCTCGCGACCGTGATGAACTCGCTGGCCCTGCAGGACGCGATCGAGAAACTCCAGGTCGACACCCGGGTGATGACCGCCGTGGAGATGCGCCAGGTCGCCGAGCCGTTTATCCGGCGAAGGGCGATACGCCATCTGGAGAAAGGGCGGGTCGTCATCTTCGCCGCCGGTACGGGCAACCCCTACTTCACCACCGACACCGCCGCGGCGCTGCGGGCGGCGGAGATCGAGGCCGAGGCGATCCTGATGGGCAAGCAGGGGGTCCAGGGCGTGTACGACTCCGACCCCCGGACCAACCGGCATGCGGTCAAGTACGACGAGGTCACGTACCAGGAGGTTCTGGCGAAAAACCTCCAGGTCATGGACGCCACGGCCACGGCGCTCTGTATGGACAACCGTATTCCGATTGTCGTCTTCGACATGATGGGGCCTGACCACATCGTCAAAGTAGTCCTCGGCGAGGACGTCGGTCAAACCTTCGTCAGGGGGGAATAACCAGTGACCAAGGAGATCATCAAGGACGCAGAGGAACGCATGAAAAAGGCGGTCGAGGTGTTTCGCCAGGAGCTGGCCGGCATGCGGGCCAACCGCGCCACGCCTGCGCTGCTGGACAAGGTGCGCGTCGAGGCGTACGGCTCCGAAGTCCCGGTGAACAATGTTGCGACGATTGAGGTGACCGACCCCCGCACGCTGGTTATCAAGCCCTGGGACCGTTCCCTGATCAAGGCGATCGAGCGGGCGATCAACGCCTCGGACCTGGGCCTGAACCCCACCAACGACGGACAGGTGATCCGCCTGAGCATCCCGCCGATGACCGAGGAGCGCCGCCGCGAGCTGGTCAAGGTGGTCGCCAAGCGGACCGAGGAGCAGCGCGTGGCCATCCGCAACATCCGGCGGGACGCCAACGAACAGATCAAGAAGCTGGAGAAGGACAAGGCGGTTTCAGAGGACGAGTCCAAGCGCGCGCAGGACGAGGTCCAGAAGCTGACCGACAAGTACATCAAAGAGGTTGACCAGCTCATGGCCGCCAAAGAGAAGGAGATCATGGAGGTCTGACCGGTGGAGAGCGGTTCATGGCGGTGGGATCTGGTCGGCCTCCGCTGGGAGGAGGCACAGGCGATCTTGCAGGACCGCGGCGTCGCCTACACGTGGTCCGTCACCGCCCCTCCCAACCGCCCGGTCGGCATTGGGGAACTGCGGGTCGTCGCGCAGCGTGAGACGCCCGCGGGGCCGGCCTTCGTGCTGGCGCACCGGGAGTACGCACGCCGGGAACAGCCGGCGGGGCAGGGAGGTCAGGGAGGGGCGTGACGGACGACTTGCACGGACGCGTTGAACCGGACCGGGCGGCGCCCCTGCACACGGCACAGCGCGGAACGGACTACCGTCCTCGCCACGTGGCGATCATCATGGATGGCAACGGGCGGTGGGCGCTGAGGCGCGGCCTGCCCCGGACGGTAGGCCATCGCGCCGGGGTGGAGGCCCTGCGCGGGGTGGTGAAGGCCGCCCCCGATCTGGGGATCAAGATCCTGACCTGTTACGCGTTTTCGACGGAGAACTGGAAGCGCCCGAAGGACGAGGTTGACACGCTGATGAGCCTGCTGCTGGAGTACTGCAGGCTGGAGGCGGAGAACCTGCACCGCAACGGCGTGCGGATCAACGCCATCGGGCGGATTCACGAACTGCCCCCGGCGCAGCAGCAGGAGATCGCCCGGGCCGTGGCGCTGACGCGCGGCAACGACCGGCTGGTCCTGAACCTCGCGGTCAACTACGGCGGGCAGGCGGAGCTGGTGGACGCCTTCCGTAGCCTGGCCGCCGAGGTCCAGTCCGGGCGGCTCGCGCCGGAGGCCATCGACGCCGAGGTCGTGCGGCGGCACCTCTATACTGCCGACCTGCCCGACCCGGACCTGATCATCCGGACCGCCGGTGAGATGCGGCTTTCGAACTTTCTCCTGTGGCAGTCGGCCTATGCCGAGATCTGGGTGACCGATGTTTACTGGCCCGACTTCACGCGGGAGCATCTGGAACAGGCACTGCGGGATTATGCCCGGCGTGAGCGGCGCTTCGGCGCCCTGTGAGCCCGAAGGGGCCGGCAGCCGCTTGAGCCACAGCAAAGCAGGTGACGTCGTGCTCGTTCGCATACTGACGGGCCTTGTAGGTATACCGCTGTTTCTGGGCCTCCTCTTCATCGGGCAGTGGCCCTTCCTCGTGGTCGTGGCGGGGATGGGCCTCATTGGCTTTTACGAGTACGCGCGCATCCTGCGGGCGATCGGCTTCCGTCCCTCCCTGCCCCTGGGGTGCGCGGCCACCGTCGCGATCGTGCTCGCCGCGGGGCTGCTGCCGCCGCACGGCGTGCACGCACAGGCCGTCGCCGCCCTGGCGACGCTGGTCATCCTGGCCTGGGCAATCTTCCGGCCGGAGGGCTTTTCCGCGCTGGACGGCCTCCTGACCCTGGCCGGCGTGGCCTACGTCGGCCTGCTGAGCTACCTCGTCCTGCTGCGCAGGCTGGGGGGCGGCTCCGGGTGGGATCTGGGCCTCGTCTGGGCCGGGATGGCCTTCCTGTGCACCTGGGCCGCCGACACCCTGGCCTACTTCGTGGGCGTCACCTGGGGGCGGCACAAGCTGGCCCCGAAGATCTCGCCCCAGAAGTCCGTGGAGGGGCTGCTGGGCGGCGTCGCCGGCGCCTTACTGGCCGGGCTGCTCTGGGGACCGGCGATTCCCCTCGCCCGGTGGCAGGGGGCCCTGCTGGGGGTGGCGATCGCCCTGGTCGCCGCGATGGGAGACCTGGTGGAGTCGGCCCTGAAACGCACCGCGGGCGTAAAGGACGCGGGCCGGTTGCTGCCGGGCCACGGCGGCGTGCTCGACCGCTTCGACAGCAGCCTGTTCGTGTTGCCGTTCGTGTATTACGTTGCGACTCTATTATTCGGCGCGGGATAAGCCGGGGATGTCGTGGGGGTGTTGACAGCGATGGACCGGGCGTGGCTCTATTCCGTCCTCGGCCTTGCGGGTTTCCTGGTGGTGTCCTGGGCCCTGATCACCTACGCTCTGCCCATCGTGATGCCGTTCGTGCTGGCGTGGGTCCTCGCGGAGATGATGGATCCGGCCGTGACGTGGCTGGTGCGCCGGGCGCGCATGCCCCGCTCGCTGGCCGTGGCCGTCGTGCTGCTCTTTTTCGTCGGGATCATGGTCGCCCTGTTCACCGTGGGCGTGGCGTACGTCGTGGGCGAGATCCGGGCCCTGATCCGCAACCTGCCGTACCTGTACGCGGCGGGGCTGGACATCTCGAGCCAGGTGCTGCTCTACCTGGAGGACCTGGTCGGCAGCCTGCCCGAGTCCGTCCAGGTGACGATCGGCGAGAACCTCGGCAAGCTGCAGGCCAACCTGGGCACCTACCTGGAGACCCTGGCCCGGCGCCTGGGCTTCATCACCTCGGTGCCCGGGTTCCTGATCAACCTCATCATCACCTTCGTTGCGGCCTTCTTCATCACCCGCGACCGCCAGGAGATCGGCGCCTTCCTGCTCTCGCTCTTCCCGGCCAAGTGGCGGGACCAGCTGCGCCAGGTGCGGGTCGAGGTCCTGACCAACGCCATGGGCTGGGCGAAGGCCCAGGTCCTCCTGATTCTGATGACCATGCTGGTCTCCATGCTCGGCCTGGCCATCATCGGGGCGGACTACGTGGTCCTGGCCGGCCTGGCCATCGGCCTGCTGGACGTCCTGCCCATCGTCGGTCCCGGCGCCCTGTACGCCCCTTGGATCCTCTACTCCGCCTTCACCGGCCGCCTCGCCTTTGGCGTCAAGCTGCTGATCGTCTATGCCGTGGTCAGCGCCCTGCGGCAGGTGCTGGAGTCGAAGGTGGTGGGCGACCGGGTGGGGCTGCACCCGCTGGCGGTGCTGCTGTCGATCTACCTGGGCATCAAGTTCTTCGGCGCCCTCGGTGTGGTCTTCGGCCCGCTGATCACCATCCTGCTGAAGGCGATGGTCACGTCGGGCCTCCTGCCCATCTTCACGGGCGACGGCCGCCAGCGGTGACACCAACGCGAAGGAGTCCTGTCACTAGATGAAGAAAGGGATCGCAATCCTCGGCTCCACCGGCTCGATCGGCACCCAGGCCCTGGATGTGATCGATCATCACCCCGGCCGCTTCCGCGTGGTGGCCCTGGCTGCGGGCCGGCAGGTGGAGCGGCTGGCCGAGCAGGCCCTCCGGTTCCGCCCGGCGCTGCTCTCGGTGGCCGACGCCGACGCGGCTGCCGCCCTGCGGGCCCTCCTGCTGGCGGAGGCCGGCGACTACCGGCCCGAGATCGCCTGGGGCCGGGAGGGCCTGATCCGCGCGGCGACCCACCCGGAGAGCGGCCTGGTCCTGACTTCCGTGGTCGGGGCCATGGGGGTGGAGCCCACCCTCGCGGCCATCGAGGCGGGCAAGGACATCGCCCTCGCGAACAAGGAGACGCTGGTCGCGGCCGGTGAACTGGTGACGGCGGCCGCACAGGCGCGCGGGGTGAAGCTGCTTCCGGTGGACTCGGAACACTCGGCGATCTTCCAGTCGCTGGCCGGCGCCGACCCGGGGTCGGTGCGGCGGATCCTGCTGACCGCCTCCGGGGGCCCGTTCCGGGGCCGGAAGGACCTGACCGGCGTCACCCGGGAGGAGGCGCTGCGCCACCCGCGCTGGACGATGGGGGCCAAGGTCACCATTGACAGCGCGACCCTGATGAACAAGGCCCTGGAGATGATCGAGGCCCACTGGCTGTTCGGGGTGCCGATGGAGCAGATCGAGGTGATCGTCCACCCGCAGTCGATCCTGCACTCCGCGGTGGAGTTCTGCGACGGCAACATCATCGCGCAGCTGGGTCCCACCGACATGCGGCTTCCCATTCAGTATGCCCTCTGCTACCCCGAGCGTTGTCGGGGGTTCGTGGAGCCGCTGGACCTGATCGCGCTGGGCGCCCTGACCTTCGAGCGGCCGGACGAGGAGACGTTTCCTTCCTTGAGATACGCGCGCCGGGCCGTTACAATGGGGGGGACGATGCCGGCCGTGCTCAACGCCGCCAACGAGGTCGCGGTGCAGCGGTTCCTGGCCGGTGAGATCCCGTTCACGGGCATCTTCCAGCTGGTGGCCGGGGTGATGGACCGCCACGACCCGGTTCAGCGGCCCGACCTCGCGGCGATTCTCGCGGCGGACCGTTGGGCCCGGGACGCGGCGCGGGAACAGCCGGTGAGGATGTGACCCCGGTGATGCGGCTCCGGGGGAAGGCCCTGCGCGGGCCCGGGCTGGATGCGGCGGGCGCAGACCGGGTGCACGTCGTCGGTTTTTATCTGCAGACGGGGCTGCGGCTCGTAGGCACCTGCGGCGACCTGCGGGCAGCGGTTCTCGGGTGATGGGGCGCCGTGAGGTGGCCCTGCGGCCCGCAGCGGCGGCGGCTCGCGCCGCAGCGGGCCAGGCGGGGCAGCGGCGCGGGAACAGGTGGTGAGCGCATGACCCTGGCTGACTGGCTGTGGGCAATCCCCGTTTTCGGGTTGATGATCTTCATGCACGAACTGGGTCACTTCGCGGTGGCCAAGTTCTTCGACATCCGCGTCCACGAGTTCGCGCTGGGCTTCGGCCCGGCTCTCGTGGGTTTCAACCGGGGCGAGACCCGGTACAGCCTGCGGGCCATTCCGCTGGGGGGCTTCGTGCGGATGGCCGGGATGGACCCCAGCGAACCGGACGATCCCCGGGGCTTCAACAACAAACCCATCTATCAGCGGGCGCTGACGATCTTCGCAGGGCCGTTCATGAACTTCCTGCTGGCGTCCCTGCTGCTGTCGGGGTACATCTACGCCCAGGGCGTGCCGGTCTCGGAGCCGATCTTCGGCGACGTGCTGGCCGAGTGCAACGGACAGCCCTGCCCGGCGGCGATGGCCGGCCTGCAGAAGGGCGACCGGGTGCTCACGATCGGGGGCAGCCCCGTGGAGAGCTGGTCCGACATCCTGACCTACGTGGGGACGTCGGAGGGAGCGCCGCTGGAGATCCGGTTCGAGCGGGACGGGCAGGAGATGACCACCGTGCTTACGCCGGTGTACATGGACGGGCGGTGGATGATCGGCATCCAGCAGGCCACGCGCCCCGGGTCGTTCTGGAAGGCCCTTGCCCAGGGACCGTCGATCACGTGGGAGTACTCGAAGGCCTGGGTGGCGTCGCTGGTGCAGGCGGTGACGGGCCGGACGGAGCTCGAGCTGTCGGGTCCGGTGGGCATCACCCGCGAGATCGCGACACAGGCCTCCGCCGGGCTGACCAACCTGCTCTGGCTGACCGCGTTCCTGTCGATCAATCTGGGCCTGTTCAACCTGCTGCCGATCCCGGCCCTGGACGGCTCGCACCTGCTCTTCATGGCGGTGGAGGCCGTGCGGGGGCGCAGGCTGGATCCCGAGCGGGTGAACATGGTACACTTCTTCGGCTTCCTGCTGCTGATGGGGCTGATCCTGGTGGTCACCTACGGCGACCTGCGGGCGGCGATCCTCGGGCAGTAGGCAGGCGGTTGGGGAAAGGGAGCAAGCACGAAACATGATCGAGCGACGCAAGACACGGGCGGTGAAGGTGGGGCGCGTGCAGATCGGCGGGGGCGCGCCCATCACCGTGCAGTCGATGACCAAGTGCGACACCCGCGACGTGCCCGAGGTCCTCCGGCAGATCCGGGCGCTGGAGGAGGCGGGCTGCGACATCGTGCGGGTGGCCGCGCCGACGATGGAGGCCGCCGAGTGCTTCAAGGAGATCCGGAAGGGGGGTAATATCCCGCTGGTGGCCGACGTCCACTTCGACTACCGGATCGCCCTGAAGGTGCTGGAGGCGGGCATCGACAAGCTGCGCATCAATCCGGGCAACATCGGCGCCCGGTGGAAGGTCGAGGAGGTCGTCCGGGCCTGCAAGGACCGCGGGGTGCCCATCCGGATCGGCGTCAACGCCGGCTCGCTGGAGGAGGAGTTCCTGGAAAAGTACGGCTACCCCACGGCCGACGGCATGGTGGAGTCCGCCCTGAAGCACGTCGCCATTCTGGAGGAGCTGGACTTTCACGACATCGTGATCTCGATCAAGTCCTCCCGGGTGGACCAGATGATCGAGGCCTACCGGAAGCTGTCCGAGAAGGTGGATTACCCGCTGCACGTGGGCGTCACCGAGGCGGGCACGCCGTTTGCCGGCACCATCAAGTCGGCGGTGGGCATCGGCACGATCCTGGCCGAGGGCATCGGCGACACGATCCGGGTCTCGCTCTCCACCGACTGCGTCGAGGAGGTCCGGGTGGGCTACGAGATCCTGAAGGCCCTGGGGCTGCGCACCCGCGGCATCAACATCGTCTCCTGCCCCTCCTGCGGCCGGGTCCAGATCGACCTGGTCAGGGTGGCCAACGAGGTGGAGCGGCGGCTGCAGCACATCGATGTGCCGCTGACCGTGGCCGTGATGGGCTGCGTCGTCAACGGCCCCGGCGAGGCGGCCGAGGCCGACGTGGCGCTCTTCGGTGGCAAGGGCGTGGGCATGCTCTACGTGGGCGGCGAGCGGGTGCGCAAGACCACCGAGGAGGAGATGGTGGAGGCCCTGGTGGAGCTGGTGGAACAGAAGGCCGCCGAGATCAAGGCTTCGGGCCGGGTGCCCACCGGGTACGGCCGGCACGAAGAGCGCTAGGCGACAAGCCGAGGGGGGAACGAAGACCGCAGCCCAGCAGGGCTGCGGTCTGGCGCGTCCGGCCCTGCGCGGCGGTGCTCGGGGATGATTCCGGTGCCGGCGCAGTTGACAACCGCACCACCAACTGGTAGTCTATGCCCTAGCGAAAGGCTGTGAAGGGGCCCGCCCCGCAGGACCTGTCCCAGAGAGCCGGCCGTACGGTGTGAGGCCGGCACAGCGTCGGCGAGGGCTACCCACCCCGGAGCCGCCGGCGACCGCCCCGTCGGGGCCTAAGCCGTGCCGGGTTTCCCGCCGTTACCGGGGCCTGAGCGGGCCGGTCCGATTCCGGCCAATGAGGGTGGTACCACGGGAGCGAAGCCCCCGTCCCTGCACAGGGACGGGGGCTTTTCACAGGGCTCCGGCGGGTTCCGGCCCTCCCACAGTCGTACGCTGGACGAAGGAGAGAGTTGGGCATGAAGGAAGAGAAGAGCTTCGTCAAGGAGATCACGCCCCAGTCGGAGGACTTCTCCCGCTGGTACATCGACGTGATCCGCAAGGCCGACCTCATGGACTACACGCCGGTGCGGGGCTGCATCGTCTTCAAGCCCGACGGCTACGAGCTCTGGGAGCGCATCCAGGCCGGGCTCGACAAGCGGTTCAAGGAGACCGGCCACCGCAACGCCTACTTCCCGATGCTGATCCCCGAGTCGTTCTTCCAGAAGGAGAAGGAGCACGTGGAGGGGTTCAACCCCGAGCTGCCCTGGGTGACCGAGGCCGGCGGCGAGAAGCTGGAGGAGCGGCTGGCCCTCCGGCCCACGTCCGAGACGATCATCGGCCACATGTACGCCCAGTGGATCCAGTCCTACCGGGACCTGCCGGTGCTGATCAACCAGTGGGCCAACGTCTTCCGCTGGGAGAAGCGCACCCTGCCGTTCCTGCGCACCTCCGAGTTCCTCTGGCAGGAGGGGCACACCGCCCACGCCACCGAGGAGGAAGCGCGGGAGGAGACCATGCGCATGCTGGAGGTCTACCGGGACTTCGTGGAGACCGAGATGGCGATCCCGCTGTACGTGGGCCAGAAGACCCCATCGGAGAAGTTTGCCGGCGCGGTGGACACCTACTCCATCGAGGCGATGATGAAGGACGGCAAGGCGCTGCAGGCCGGCACCTCCCACTACCTGGGCCAGAACTTCGCCAAGGGGTTTGAGATCAAGTTCCTGGACCGGGACAACCAGCTGAAGTACGTCCACACCACCTCCTGGGGCGTGTCCACCCGCCTGATCGGCGCGCTGATCATGGTCCACGGCGACGACCGGGGCCTGGCCCTGCCGCCGCGCCTGGCGCCCACTCAGGTGATCATGATCCCCGTGGGCCCGCCCAAGCTCCGGGACAAGGTCATGGCCCGCTTCGACCCGCTCTTCGACGCCCTGAAGGCCGCCGGCGTGCGGGTGAAGGCCGACCTGCGGGAGGAGACCCCGGGCTGGAAGTTCAACGAGTGGGAGATGCGCGGCGTTCCCCTGCGCATCGAGATCGGACCGCGGGACGTGGACAACAACCAGTGCCTGATGGTCCGGCGCGACACGGGCGAGAAGATCCCGGTGCCGCTGGACGAGGCGGTGGAGCGGGTGCAGGCGCTGCTGGACGAGATCCAGCGGAACATGTTCGTCAAGGCGAAGGAGTTCCGGGATGCCCACTCCCACCTGCACATCAACACGCTGGCGGAGCTGAAGGCCCACATCGCCCGGTGCGAGGAGACCGGCGAGATCGCGGGGTTCGTGCTGGCCGGCTGGTGCGGCGACGCGGCATGTGAAGCGAAGGTGAAGGAGGAGACCAAATTCACCTCCCGGAACATCCCCTTCCACCCGCCGGCTCGGAAGCAGGTCTGCCTCTGCTGCGGCAAGGAGGCCCAGCACACCGTCTGGTTCGCCCGGGCGTACTGAGCAACGGACAGAGCGACCTGGCTGCGGCGATCCCGCAGCCAGGTCTTCTTTGCATCCGCTCCTGTAGCCGGACCACGAACTGCCAGAGGCCCTCTCCCCACGTCCCCGCAAGGGGTCCGCCCCAGGTGTAACGGAAGGTCACGGTGTACTCGCCGGGGGCGTCCGGCAGCCGGAAGGACGCCTCCCGACCGCGGATCGCGCCCCGGCGTACCACCTCTCCGTCCTGGACGACGGTATAGGTGAGCCGGTCCCAGGTGACGTCCGTCAGGTACCGCACGGTCACCGCCACCCCGGGCTCTGCTGCCACGGGGGCGACCACGCCCGGACTTTCGGCCAGCAGACGGCAGTGGGGAGGTGCTTAGCCGAACATCTCCGGCTTTCGGCCGCCGATTGCACCTCGAACCCGGGCAGGCGGTCGCAGGCGATGCGAGGCCGGGAGGCCGCCGCCGACCAGCCGGATGGCCGGGTGGATCTCGGGGCGCATGGACGGACGCCTCCTTCCCGAGGGCGTGGTGCGCGGCCGCAGCCGCACAGTCAGACGCTGAGAGGGAGGCGGCGGGCGCGAAGTGCCCGGCGTACTGCGAACTGGTCCAGCCACCGCTGGGTTTCCGGATCGGCGAAGAAGGCCTCTGCAGCCGCCCGGCCTCGCCGGTACAGCTCCTCCTTGCCGTCGGCGTCGATGTCGAACTGGGTGGTGCGGTACGGGGCCGTCTCGATGGGGATGATGCGCACGTAGTCCTGGTTCTCCCGGGCGCTCAGGTCCCGGGCGCTCAGGATCGTGTTCACCATCGCCTGCACCAGCTCCAGGGGCGTGTCCGTGGGTTGGGGCAGGTCATCCCCGCCCCGCAGGTCGAAGCCGAACGTGGGCACGCAGGCCGGACCGCCGATGGGCCGAAACAGGTGGACCGGGAAGTTGGAGAGCAGTCCGCCGTCCACCAGGGTGGCCCGCACGCCGTTGGGCAGTTCCAGCCGGTACGGCTGGAAGAAGAAGGGGATGGCCGTGGAGGCCCGGACGGCGTCGGCCACGGGGAAGTCGTACGGGTCCTCCATGGAGTAGGGCGGTCGGGCCAGGTCGCGGGGGAAGACCAGCATGCGCCGGTGGGTGAGGTCGGTGGCCACGATCTGGCAGGCCACCGGCAGGTCGCGGAAGGTGACCCGCGGTCGCCCGAGCCGGTCCGAGAGCAGCCGGTCCACCTCCGCCAGCAGCTTCTCGCCCTTGAACATGCCTTCGTGCAGCAGCAGGCTCGCGACCTTGAGACCCGCGGCGTCGCCGAAGCTGCGCAGGTCCAGGTCCCGGACGATCTCCCGCAGCTCCTGGGCCCGGTAGCCGGCGGCCACCAGGGCCGCCACCAGGGCACCCGCCGACGTGCCGGCCACGGCCCTCCACCGCCATCCCAGCTCCTCGGCGACCGCGAGCCCGCCCACCAGGGCGATGCCCTTGACGCCGCCTCCCTTGAACACGGCCTGAGCCAGGCGAATCATGCGCACGCCCTCCCGATCGCCCTTCGGGGCGTTCTGCCCAATCTTACGCCCCCGGTGCGGCGGATGTACCCGGGAGCCGTCTGCACCACGTCTGCCCAGCCATCCTGCCGCTCGCGCCGCCGAGGACGGCCGGTTCCCGACCGCCGCGGGAAGCCGTGCACCGATTCCTCTCCCGCGCCGGAGGGGATACTGTGGTGCAGCAGCGGACACTCCCGCACCAAGGAGGCATGCAGATGAAGCAGTGGTTGCGACGGGCAGTGGCGGCCATGACCGCGGCGGTGCTGTTGGCCGTCATGGCTGGCAGGGCGCTGGGGGCGGAGGAGGAGGCGGATGCGGATGCGTTGGCCCACCGGCTCCAGGATGCCCGCGAGGCGACGCCGGACCTGGTGGCGGCCGCAGCCGCCCGCGACCTGGAGCGGTTCCGTTCCGCCTACAACCGGTTCGCCGCGGCCCTCGACCCGGTGTTGCCGGCAGTGCGCGCCGAGGACCCGCGCCTGGCCGCGCGGCTGGTGGTCGCCAGTGACGCCCTGCGCGGGTTGGCGCTGGCTGGCATCCTGTCCGAAGAGGACGTCGCCCGGGAGGTGGCGGTCCTGCGCGGGGCACTGGAAGAGGCCCTGCGCGCCGCAGCCCGCTCCACCGAACGGGTCCAGCGGTTCACGGTCGCCGCCCGGGAGTACCGGTTCGAGCCCGACGAGTTGCGGGCCAGGCCGGGAACCCGGATCGTGGTGCGGCTGGAGAACCGGGGACGGGTGCCGCACGAGTTCCGCATCCCGGAGCTGAACGTGGTCATCGGGCCCGTGGAGCCGGGCCGCAGCGCCGAGGGCGAGTTCATCGTGGAGAGGCCCGGCACGTACGGCTATGAGTGCCACGTGGACGGCCACTACCTGAAGGGCATGCGGGGCAGGCTCGTGGTGGAGTGACCCTCTGCATCGCGCACACCGCCGGGACAGGGCCGGCGGTGTGCGCGCAATTGAGAATGACCATCATGATTGACAGACCGATGGTGCCTGCTGCAGAATACGGATATCGGGCAGGAGTTTCCTTAGGGAAAAACTCTTGTGTTGGGGAAAACGGAGCGGCTATCCGCTCCGTGTTTGCCACCCCAAAGTTGGTCCGGGCTAACTTTTTTGGACAAAGGACAAAGGAGATGGAGGGTGAGTACAGGTGGTTGCAAGGTTACGCTTCGGGCTGGTCCTGCTGGCGCTGGGGATCGCGCTGGCCGCCGCCGGCTGCGGAGCCGGCCGGACCGGCACGGCGGCGGGGGAACGCATCCCGGTGGTGGCCACCACCGGGATGGTGGCGGATCTCGTGCGGAACATCGGGGGGGAGCGGGTGGCGGTCACGGCGTTGATGGGGCCCGGCGTCGACCCGCATCTCTTCAAGCCCACGGAGGGGGACGTGGCCCGCCTCCAGCAGGCGCGGATCATCTTCTACAACGGGCTGCACCTGGAGGGGCGCATGGGCGACATCCTGGTGAAGATGGCGCGGGAGAAGCCCACCGTGGCCGTGGCGGAGCGCATTCCCGAGGAGCGGCTGCTCATCACCGAGGACGGGGTGGAGGACCCGCACATCTGGTTCGACGTGTCCCTCTGGATGGCGGCGGCGGAGGTCGTGCGGGACGCTCTCGCGGAACTGGATCCGGACGGGCAGAGCACTTACGAGCAGAACGCCCGGGCATACCTGGATGAACTCGCGGAGCTGGACGAGTGGGTGCGCGCTGAGCTGGCCACCGTTCCCGCCGCCCGGCGGGTGCTGGTGACGGCGCACGACGCCTTCGGCTACTTCGGGCGGGCGTACGACGTGGAGGTCGCGGGCCTTCAGGGCATCTCGACGGCGGCCGAATATGGGCTGGCGGACCTGGAGCGGACGATCGACCTGCTGGTGGGGCGGCAGATCAAGGCCGTCTTCATCGAGTCCAGCGTGCCCCGCAGCGCGATCGAGGCGCTGGTGGCCGGCGCAGCCGCCCGGGGACACGCGGTGACCATCGGCGGCGAGCTGTTTTCGGATGCCATGGGAGCCGAGGGAACGCCGGAAGGGACTTACGTGGGCATGATCCGGCACAACGTCCGCACCATCGCAGACGCCCTGCGGTGAGGATGGGGGAAGGAGGAAGAGCAGCATGTGGGAGCAACGCACGGCGCAAGGCGAACTGCCGGTGGTGGTGCGCGGCCTGACGGTGGCCTACCAGCGCCGCCCGGTGCTGGAGGACGTGAACCTGTCCCTGCCGCCCGGGCTGCTCATCGGCGTGATCGGACCCAACGGGGCCGGCAAGTCGACGCTGCTGAAGGCCATCCTGGGGCTGGTTCCCCGGGTCGCCGGGGAGGTGTGGATCTACGGCCGGCCCGTGGCGGAGGCCCGGCGCGCGGTGGGCTACGTGCCGCAGCGGGCGGCGGTGGACTGGGACTTTCCCACCGACGTGCTGGACGTGGTGACGATGGGCCGGTATGGCCACCTGGGGCTCTTCCGCCGGCCGGGCGCGCGGGAGCGCGCCGTCGCGATGGAGGCGCTGGAGAAGGTCGGGATGGCCGACCTGGCCCACCGGCAGATCGGACAGCTCTCCGGTGGGCAACAGCAGCGGGTCTTCCTCGCCCGGGCCCTGGCGCAGGACGCCCGGATCTACTTCATGGATGAGCCGTTCGCCGGCGTGGACGCCGCGACCGAGCGGGCGATCATCGGGGTGCTCCACGAGATGAAGGCCCGCGGGCGCACGGTGGTGGTGGTCCACCATGACCTGCAGACCGTGCGGGAGTACTTCGACTGGCTCGTGTTCCTGAACGGACACGTGCTCGCCGCCGGCCCGGTGGAGCTGGTCTTCACACCGGAGAACCTGGCGCGCACCTACGGCGGCCGGCTGGGCGGCCTCGCGCAGGTTCCCGCGGCGCCGCAGGCCGCGGGCCGGGGGTGGGGAGGGGACTGAGCGTGCACGCGAACGCACTCTGGGTGATGGGGGGTACGGCCTTGCTGGGGCTGGCCGGCGGGGTGCTGGGCGCCTTCGCTCTGCTGAGGCGGAGAGCCCTGCTGGGCGACGTGCTGGCGCACGCGGCGTTGCCGGGGATCGCGCTCGCCTACATGGCGACGGGGACCAAGGCGGCAGGCCCCCTGCTCATCGGCGCGACGGCCTCCGGCGTGCTGGGCGTGTTGGCGATGCGCGCCATCACGCGCTGGTCCCGGTTGAAGGAGGACGCGGCCATGAGCCTGGTGCTCACCGTCTTTTTCGGGCTCGGCATCATGCTGCTCGGCTGGGTGCAGCGCATGCCGGGGGGAAACCAGAGCGGGCTTGACAAGTTCCTCTTCGGGCAGGCCGCGTCGATCGTGCCCCGGGACCTGCAGGTGATCGCGGTGGCCGCGGCCCTGCTCTGTCTGGCGATCCTCGTGCTGTACAAGGAGTTCAAGCTGCTTGCCTTCGACCCGGACTTCGGCGCCGTGCTGGGCTTTCCGGTGGTCGCACTGGATCTGCTGCTCAGCCTCTGCATCGCCCTGGCGGTGGTGATCGGGCTGGAGGCGGTGGGCGTGGTGCTCATGGCTGCCCTGCTGACCACCCCGGCGGTGGCGGCGCGATACTGGACCCACCGGCTGTCGGTCATGGTGCCGCTGGCCGGGCTCTTCGGCGCCGCCTCCGGCGTCGTCGGCACGCTGGCGTCGCAGATCGGCCCCCGCATGCCCACCGGCCCGCTCATCGTCCTGGCGGCCAGCCTACTCTTTTTCCTGTCGCTGCTGGCAGCCCCGCATCGTGGGCTTCTGGCCCGGCTGATCCGATTGCGGCGCGCCCAGGCGCAAGCCTCGCCACGCCGTCCGGATGGGACGCCCCTCGGGCAGGCGGCGGCCGGACCGCGGCCGGGTGATGGCGCATGATCGCCGCGCTCGTCATCGTCGCGGTCGGTGCCCTGGTGGCGGGATCGGCCGGCCTGGTAGGCTCGTTCCTGGTGCTGCGCCGGATGACGATGCTGGGCGACGCCATCAGCCACGCGGTGCTGCCGGGCATCGCACTGGGGTTCCTGCTCACGGGCAGCCGCGCCGCGCCGGTCATGCTGCTGGCCGCCGGGCTCTTCGGGCTCCTCACCGCTTATCTCGTTCAGGCCCTGCAGCGGGCCGGGGTGCAGGAGGACGCCGGCATGGGCGTCACCTTTACCGCTTTCTTCTCCCTGGGCGTGGTGCTGATCTCCGCGTTCGCCGGCCGGGTGCACCTGGACCTCGATCACGTGCTGTACGGCGAGATCGCCTTTGCGCCGTGGGACCTCTGGGTCGTGGGCGGGCGGAGCCTGGGGCCCCGGGCGCTCTGGACGATGGGCGCGGTCTTCCTGACCGATCTGGCGGCCGTGCTCCTGTTCTTCAAGGAACTGAAGATCTGCGCGTTCGACCCGGAGACCGCTTCCGTGCAAGGCGTGAACGTCACGGCCTTCCACTACCTGCTGATGTCCCTGGTCTCCCTGACCACGGTGGGCGCGTTCGACGCCGTGGGGGCGATCCTCGCGGTGGCGATGCTGGTGCTGCCGGGCGCTACGGCCTATCTGCTCACCGACCGGCTGGAGACGATGCTGGCGCTGTCTGTGGGGATCGGGGCGGTGACCAGTGCGCTGGGCTACCTGCTGGCGCGGGCGACCGACACCCCCGTGGCCGGGGCGATGGCGGTGGCCGGCGGGGCCCTGTTCGCCCTGGCCTTCGGATGGTCCGGGCGGAAACGTCTCGTCCGCGCCCGTTGACGGGGCGGCCTGATCTGGGGCAGTCTTACCATGGAAGGGAGACTGCCCCCCTTGTTTGGGTAGAGCCGCCGCTGACAGGGCAGTCTAGGAAGCGGCGATCATCGGAGGAGGAAAACGGTCACCGTGTACGGAATACCTTACCCCAGGCGAGCCCGGACCCAGCCCTTCAGTGGCCGGGAACCCGCGCTTCTCCAGTCGGAGGTCTTTGGGGTCATGAAAGTCGCAGCGGTGATCCCCGCTTATAATGAAGAATCCACCATCGGCGCCGTGGTCTCGGCGTGCAGGCAGGTGCCCGAGATCAGCGAGGTCATCGTAGTGAGCGACGGCTCGACGGACGAGACCGCCACCTTGGCCCGCGCGGCCGGCGCGACCGTCATCGAACATACGGAGAACCGGGGCAAGGCTGCGGCGATGAAGTCGGGCTTGGAAGCGACCACCGCCCCGGTGCTGCTCTTTCTGGACGCGGACCTGATCGGCCTCAGCGCCGATCACCTGCGTCTCCTGCTGCGCCCGGTGCTGGCCGGGGAGGCGGACATGAGCATCGGCGTCTTCGGCGACGGGCGGGTCGCGACCGACCTGGCCCAGATGCTGGCGCCGTACCTTTCAGGTCAGCGCGCGGTGCGGCGGGAGCTCCTCGCGGACATGTTCCGGGAAGAGCCGGAGGCGGAACAGGTCCGGTTCGGGATCGAGGTGGCCTTGACCAAGTACGTCAAGCAGCACGGCTGCCGGGTGGTGGAGGTCGTGCTGGAAGAGATGAGCCACCGCATGAAGGAGGAGAAGCTGGGCCTGGTCAAGGGCGCGGCTGCTCGGTTAAAGATGTATTATGAGATACTAAAATACGTTCAGAAGGGATAATTGCGTTGCTGAGCCGAGAGTTTATCGAACTAAACCTGTACACGTTCGCGCACGAATTCGTCGACACCCTGATTCCGCTGTTGGTGGCCGCCCTGGCCGGGGGCGTGGTGGGGCTGGAGCGGGAGTCCCACAACCGGCCCGCGGGTCTGCGCACGCACGTGCTGGTCTGCGTGGGTTCCGCCCTGCTCATGCGGGTTTCGCTGGGCATGTACGACATGGTCCTGGCGACCGGGTTCGGCAACGGCGACCCCGGTCGCATCGCTGCACAGGTGGTCAGCGGCATCGGCTTCCTGGGCGCCGGCACCATCATGCGCGAAGGCGCGTCGGTCCGGGGCCTCACCACCGCCGCCTCGCTCTGGGTCGTGTCGGCCATGGGGCTGGCCGTGGGGGCGGGCTTCTACATGCAGACCTTCGTGGCCGTGATCCTGGTGATGCTGACGCTGAAGACGCTGTCGGAGGTGGAAAACCGGTTCTTCGCGCACGGCGCGTACCGGTCGCTGGTGGTGCAGGTGACGGACTCGCCCGGGAAGCTGGGCGTCGTCGCCTCCCTGTGCGGACGGTGGGGGTACACCATCAGGAACATCGCCATGCGGTCGGGCCCGCTGCCCGGCACCATCGAGATCCGCTTCACCGTCAAGCCGGACGGGCGCTCTTCGGACATGGCCGGCCTTATCGGGGACTTGATGTCCAGTGAAGGGGTCATCTCGGTGACTGAAGAAGACATATAGAGAACGGCCCGCGGGCGCACTGGGTCATCCAGGGCGCTCGTCGGTTTCTCGTGGCCGCCGCGCCCGGTCGCCTGGTGTCGCGGCGCCAATCTTTGCCCTACGAGGTGAGCCGCCCAGATGTCACCGCAGTCCGATTGGCTCTCGCTCATCGACGTCGCCGGGCTTCCGCCGCAGGTGCAGTCCTTCCTGGCCGGCGCCCGCCCCGTGCGGGTCGTGGTGAACCGGCGCAGGCGCACCGTTGCCCTGCACCTGGCCAGCCCGGTCCGTCTCCCGCTGGACGACCGGCCGACGCTGGCCCGGGCGGTGGCGGAGCAGTGCCTGGGGGGCCTTGCCGCCTCGGTTACGGTGGTGCCGGTGCGCGACCCCGACCCGCAGGCCGACGCGTCCGAGCGGGTGGGGGAGGCCTGGCCGGAGGTCCTGCTGCAACTGAAGCAGGCGCTCCCTCTGGTCAACGGTCTCCTGGACCGGGCGGAGTGGCGTGTGGAGGCCGCGACCTTGGTGGTGGAGCTGCCCACCGCCGCACAGGCTGAGGTGGTGGAGCACCGGGGCGTGGTGCCGGTGCTGGAGCGGCTGATCCGGCAGGAGACCGGCTGCAGCCTGCAGGTGCGGGTGACGGCGCGCCCGGTCCCGCGGGCGGAGCGGGTGGAGCCGCCGACCACCGTTCCCGACGACCCGTTCGCCGATGCCGAGGAGGAGGTTCCCCTGCCCCCGGAGCCGATCCCCGAGGAGCCGGCCTTCGCGGACGAATACTTCGAGCAGTGGATGCAGCGCCAGTCGGCGTTCGGCAAGAAGGAGGCCGCGGCGGCGCCCCCGCCCTCCGAGGGCGTGCTGAAGGGCCGCGCGATCCCTGCCGATGCGCCGGTGCGGTCGATCCGGACGATCACGGAAGAGGAGAACAAGGTCGTCATCGAGGGCGAGGTCGTGGGGCTCGACACCCGGGACCTGAAGAGCGGCCGGCAGCTGATCTCCTTCGGAGTCTGCGACCTGTACCGCTCCGAGCCCGGCGAGTTTGGCGACACCTTGCCCGTCAAGCTCTTCCGGGATCCTCAGAAGGACCCCGACTACCTGGCCGTGCTCAAGAACGGAACGTGGGTCAAGGTCCGGGGCAACGTGCAGCTGGACAAGTTCTCGGGCGAACTGACGATGCTGGCCGACGACGTGGTGGTGGGCAAGCGGCCGACGCGGGAGGACACCTACGAGGGGCCCCTGAAGCGGGTGGAGCTGCACGCGCATACCACCATGTCGGCCATGGACGCCCTGATCGACCCGGAGGAGCTGGTGAAGACGGCGGTGCGGTGGGGCCACAAGGCGGTGGCCATCACGGACCACGGCGTGGTGCAGGCGTTCCCGGCGGCCAGCCACGTGAAGGTGCCGGACGATTTCCGGATCATCTACGGCTGCGAGCTCTTCCTGGTGGACGACGGCACGGCGGTGATCCAGCGGCCGCCGAAGGACGTGCCGCTCGCAGGGGCCGAGTTCGTCGTGCTGGACATCGAGACGACGGGCTTCTCCCCCATCGGCGACGACATCATCGAGCTGGGCGCGGTGCGCTGCCGGGGCGGGGAGGTGGTCGACTCGTTCCAGAGCTTCGTCCGGCCCACCAAGCCGGTGCCGCCCGAGGTGCAGAAGCTCACCAACATCACGCCGGACATGCTGGAGGGCGCCCCGGAACCGGCGGAGGCCCTGCGCGCCTTCTTCGCCTTCGTGGGCGACGCCATCGTCGTGGCCCACAACGCGCAGTTCGACTACTCGTTCCTGCGCTACCACCGGCAGAAGTACCTGGGCGAGGAGTTCGCCAACCCGGTGCTGGACACCCTGACGCTGGCCCGGGCCGTGCTTCCGCACATGCGCAGCCACAGCCTGGCGGCCCTCACGAAGGAGCTGCAGGTGCCGCTGGTGGACCACCACCGGGCCGACGCCGACGCCAAGACCGCCGCGATGGTGCTGATGAAGCTGCTGGAGCGCGCCGAGGGGGTCGAGACGGTGGCCGACCTCAACCGTCTGACCAAGGGCATCAACGTCGAGCAGCTCCGGCCGTACCACACGACCGTCCTCGTCAAGACCCAGGCGGGGATGAAGAACCTGTACAAGCTGATCAGCCTGTCCCACATCGAGTACTTCAACCGCACGCCGCGCGTGCCGCGCTCGGAGCTGGAGAAGCACCGGGAGGGGCTGCTCGTCGGCTCGTCCACCTACGGCGGCCAGCTGTTCGACGCCCTGATCCGGGGCGTGCCGGACGAGGAACTGGAGCAGATGGCCTCCTGGTACGACTACCTGGAGATCCTGCCCCGGGACTGCCTGGCCTTCCTGCTGGAGTCCGGCCAGGTCAACTCCGAGGAACAGCTGCTCTCGCTCAACCGCCGGATCTACGAGCTGGGGAAGAAGCTGGGCAAGCCGGTCTGCGCGGTGTCGGACGCACATTTCCTCGACCCGCACCAGCAGGTCTTCCGCCGCATCCTGAAGCACGGCATCGGCTTCCGGGACGAGTACGACAGGCCGTTCTACCTGCGCACGACCCAGGAGATGCTGGACGAGTTCGCCTACCTGGGCGAGCAGGCCGCCTACGAGGTGGTCGTGGAGAACCCCAACGCGATCGCCGCCCAGATCGAAAAGGTGAAGGTGGTGCCGGACAAGCTCCACCCGCCGGTGCTGGAGGGGTCGGTGGAGGAGACCCGCCGCCTCTCCTGGGAGAAGGTGAAGCGGGTCTACGGCGACCCGGTGCCCGAGAAGATCGCCCAGCGGCTGGAGAAGGAGCTCAACGCGATCATCGGCAACGGCTTCGCCGTTTCGTACTACATCTCGCACCTGCTGGTGAAGAAGTCGATGGAACTCGGGTACCTCGTGGGGTCCCGGGGTTCGGTGGGCTCCTCCTTCGTCGCCTGGGCGATGGACATCACCGAGGTCAACGCCCTGCCGCCCCACTACATCTGCCCCCAGTGCAAGTACCTGGAGTGGCACGACGACGGCAAGACCGGATCGGGCTTCGACCTGCCCCGGAAGGACTGCCCCCGCTGCGGGACCCCGCTTGACCGCGACGGCCAGGACATCCCCTTCGAGACGTTCCTGGGCTTCAAGGGCGACAAGGTGCCCGACATCGACCTCAACTTCTCCGGCGAGGTGCAGAACCGCATCCAGAAGTACTCCGAGGAGCTGCTCGGCGGGGAGAAGTACGTCTTCAAGGCGGGCACCGTGGGCACCATTGCCGAGAAGACCGCCTTCGGCATGGTGCGGGCGTGGCTGGAGGAGAGCCGGATCACCGGCGTGCGGGAGGCGCACATCGGCTACCTGGCCCAGGGCCTGGCCGGGGTGAAGCGCACCACGGGCCAGCACCCCGGCGGCATGGTGGTCTGTCCGGTGGGGATGGAGATCGAGGAGGTCACCCCGGTGCAGTATCCCGCGGACGACCGCTCCTCCGGCGTGAAGACGACCCACTTCGACTACCACTCGTTCGAGCAGGCCCTGATGAAGCTGGACATCCTTGGCCACGATGACCCGACCATGCTCAAGATGCTGCAGGACCTCTACCGGGAGAAGAAGGGCGATCCGGACTTCGACGTGCGGAAGGTGCCGGTGGACGACCCGCAGGTGCTGGCCCTCTTCAGCCCCGGGGGCAACCGGGTGCTGGGCATCGAGGACGGCAAGCTCCAGTTCGACCTGGGCACCATCGTGCTGCCCGAGATGGGCACCCGGTTCGTGCGGCAGATGCTGATGGAGACCAGCCCGCGGAACTTCTCGGACCTGGTGCGCATCTCCGGCCTCTCCCACGGCACGGACGTGTGGACCAACAACGCCCAGGAGCTGGTGAAGAAGGGCATTCCCTTCCAGGACGTCATCGGCTGCCGTGACGACATCATGGTGCAGCTGATCTACTGGGGTGTCGAGCCCGCCACCGCGTTCAAGATCATGGAGTCCGTGCGCAAGGGCAAGGGGCTGACCCCGGAGATGGAGGAGACCATGCGGGCCTGCAACGTGCCCGACTGGTACATCTGGTCCTGCAAGCAGATCAAGTACATGTTCCCGAAGGCCCACGCGGCAGCCTACGTCCTCTCCTGCCTGCGCATCGCCTGGTTCAAGGTGCACGAGCCGCTCCTGTTCTACGCCGCGTACCTGAGCGTCCGGGCCGGATCGGTGGACGCCAACCTGCTGGTGGCGGGGCCCGAGGCGGTGCGCCGCTATGTCCAGGAGATCGAGGCGAAGGGGAAGGACGCCACGCCCAAGGAGAAAGACTCCCTCACCGAGTACGAGCTGGTGGAGGAGGCCTTCCTGCGGGGCATCCGGTTCAACCGGGTGGACCTGTACCGCTCGGAGGCCACCCGCTACCTGATCGACGGGGAGAACACCCTGCTTTGTCCGTTCAACGCGCTGCCCGGGCTGGGCGACACCGCTGCCCAGGCGATCGTGGAGGCCAGGGCGCAGGGTCCGTTCCACTCGAAGGAGGACCTGAAGAACCGGGCCCGGCTCAACAAGGCGGTCATGGAGCTCCTGGAGGGCCACGGCTGCCTGGAGGGGCTGCCCGAGGGCAATCAGCTGGTGTTCGGGTTCTGAGCTCAGGTGGCGGCCGGGCCGGCCTTCTCCGGCGCCTTGCCGACCGGGAAAGCGAACGCAACGTCATCACTGTGTCTGCCTGGACAGGAGGCGGCGCATGGAGATCCTACCACTGCCCTACGATGCCATCGCTCTCGAACGGTTCCGCCGCGAGGGCCCCTTCATCTGGCTGTGGGAGCCCGAGCGCACCGAGGCGGTGCTGGGGGCGGGCACGCCCGAGACGGACGTGGACCTGGCCCGCTGCGCCGCGGAAGGGGTGCCGGTCTACCGCCGCCGGGGCGGGGGCGGAGCGGTGGTCCTGGCGCCCGGGTGCCTGGTGATCACCGCCGCGTACGAGGCGTCCCGCCGCCGGTTCGCCACCCAGTGGATCGGCCCCGTGGCCGAAGCCATCGCCCGCGCGCTGCGGAGCCTGGGGCTCTCCGGGGTGGCGGTGCGGGGGATGGGCGACGTGGCCATCGGCGACCTGAAGGTCCTGGGGTCCAGCCTCTACGCAAACCGGCAGGTCGCTCTGTACCAGGGCTCCCTGCTGGTCGCCCCCGACCTGGACCGGATCGCCCGCTACCTGCCGCACCCGTCCCGGGAGCCCGACTACCGGCGGGGTCGCAGCCACGCCGAGTTCATGACCTCGCTGGTGCGCGCCGGCTACCGCGGCGACATGGCGGCCCTGCGGGCGGCGCTGTTGGCGGAGCTGGAACGGGTGTAGCGGGCGGGGATTGCGCCCGAAACAGCCAAGGGTTAGCATTGTCAAGAGTGTTCCGAGGTGGCGGGGGGTTGCCTTGCAGTACCGCTTGATCGCCCTCGACGTGGACGGCACCCTGTTCTGCGGACGGCACCGGGTCTCGCCCCGGACCCTCGCCGCGCTGACGGTGGCGAGGCGGCGGGGAGCGATCACCGTCATCGCCACCGGCCGCACGCCCCATTCGGCCCTGCGCGTCAGCCGGGAGATCGGCGGCGGGCCGGTGATCTGCTGCAACGGCGCCGGCCTGCTGGACGAAGAGGGGCGGCTGATCCACCACCGGTCCATTCCCACCGAACCGCTCCTGCGCGTGCTCGAGCTGGGGCGGCAGTCGGACCTGCTGGTGCACGGGTACACGCCGGAAGGCGTGGTGCTGGACCAGCCCATGGCCCATCTGATCAGGGCCTACGCATGGCTGCGGGCCGGCGGGGCTGCCCTGCAGGCGGCGGTGGGCGTCGCACGCCTGTGGGGCGCCAACCAGACCCGCCTGGTGCCCCGGCTCACGCAGTGGGCCGCGTCCCCGCACCGGCCGCCTGTGCTCAAGCTGACCCTGTTCGGGGATCCTGCCCGACTGCCGGACGTGGCCGACGCCATTCGGCGGGAAGTTCCGGGCGTGGAGGTGACCTCGTCGGGCCCGGACAACCTGGAGGTAACCGCCGCCGGGGTGTCGAAGGGCAGCGGGCTGGCGGCGCTCGGCGAGCGGCTCGGCATTCCGCCCGAGGCAACGATCGCGTTCGGCGACTCCGACAACGACCTGACGATGCTGCGCTACGCGGGGCTGGGCGTGGCCATGGGCAACGCACCGCCCCATGTGAAGGCCGCGGCGGACCGCGTGGCGCCGCCGTGCACCGAAGACGGCGTGGCCTGCGTCCTGGAGGAGGTATGCGGCGGATGAGAGTACTGGAGGCCCTGACCCAGCTGCTCATGGGGCTGTGGGTCGGCGCGGCGGCCGGCTTCGCCCTGAGCGCTCCCAAGATCTTTGCGGCCTTCGGTCCCGACCGGCAGTCGGCCGGCGACCTGGCCGGCGACATCATCTACCTGCTCAACAACGTCGGCCTGCTGCTGGGCGTGGGCGCGCTCCTGACCCTGCTGCCCCGGCTGCGGAGCGGCGTCAACAAGGCGCGGCTGGCGCTGCTGCTGGGCTGCCTGGGTCTCGCCCTGACCACCTGGCTCTACATCTTCCCGCAGATGGAGCGGGCGCAGCCGCCCGAACCGATTCAGACCTACGCGGAGACCGATCCGGCGCGGGTGGAGTATAACCGTTGGCACACGCTCTCCGGGCGGGTGTACGGGGCCGCCATGGTGCTCGGGGTCGGCGTCATCGTGCTCGGCCCCTTCGCTGAGACGAGAGGAGGTCGCCGCTAGGTGGACTGGGAGCTGCGGATCCTGCAGGCGCTGGAAGGTTCCCGGCCCGGCTGGGACGAGCCCCCCGACTGGCGGGCGGTGCTCGCGCTGTACGAGGGGCTCGCCCCCGACGAGGCCGCGGCGCTGGACCGCACCGTTGTCCGCATGATCGACCTGGGGTACCGGAATCCCCATGCCTCCCGCGAGCCCGGGCCCTTTGACCAGATCGAGGTGAGCCTGCCCGCGGGCATGGCGCCCGCGGACCTGCTCTGCATCGAGGCGGCCGTGCTCGTCGCCGCGGAGCGGGGACTCGGGGATGCCTACTTCCCGTTCCTGCGCCTCATGAGCGTGCCCACCTGGCACGTGATTCAGGGGCGGCTGACCTGGCTCGCGCGGGAGGCCCTCGACGCACAGCGCAGGCTCAGCCTGACCCGGGCCGGCCGCGGTCTCGGCGCTCTGCTGGGGCTGGCGGCGGCCGACGCGCTGGGCTGCACGGTGGAGTTCATGAGCCGCGAGGCGATCCGGGCGCGCTGGCCGGAAGGCCACCGGGAGATCGTGGGGGGAGGCCCGTTCGGTTTCCCGGCCGGCGACTGGACCGACGACACCGCGATGGCGGTCGCGGTCGGGCGGGGGATCCTCGAGCAGCCGGACGACCCGGTGGACGCGGTGGGCCGCCACTTCGTCGCGTGGTTCCAGTCCGGCCCCCCCGACGTGGGGAACACCTGCCGGACGGCCATCAACGCCTTCCTGCGCCTGGGGTCGTGGGAGGCCGCCAGCGCCGCTGTGCGGGCGGAACTGGGCCAGTGGGCCGCCGGCAACGGCGCGCTGATGCGCACTCTGCCCGCGGCGCTGGCCTACGGCCCCGATCCCGCGCAGGCCATCCGCATCGGGCGCATGACCCATCCGCACCCGGAATCCGACGCGGCGATCGCCGTCTACCACCGAACGGTGGACGCGCTGTTGGAGGGAGCTGCGCCGGCCGAGGCCCTGGAGGCCGGCCTGGCGCCGCTGCCGGGGGCGGAGCCTGAGGTCGGGGCGGCTATTGCGGACCTCGCCCGCCGGCTGTCCGGACTGGCCTCCCGCTCTGCCGAACGGATCCGGTCCGGCGGGTACGTGGTGGAGACGCTGGAGGCCGCACTCTGGGCCTTCCTGCGCACCGACTCGCTGGAGGAATGCGTGGTTCTGGCGGTGAATCTAGGGGATGACGCCGACACCGTCGGGGCCGTGGCCGGCGGCCTTGCGGGCGCGGCGTACGGCCCGGGGGCGGTGCCGCGGCGATGGAGCCAGGCCCTGCGCCGGCGGGCGGTGATCGACGAGCTGGCGGCGGGACTCTACGGGGTTTTCCGCGCCCGCCAGGGCGATACTCGGAAGTAGATGGAGGTGTGGCGGCGGCCCGTTCGCGACCGGGCCGCCGCAGCGGATGACGACAGAGACAAAGAAGACGGAAGGCATCCAGTTCGGCCTGACACTGATCCAGAAGATCCTGTACGGCGTGCTGCTGTTGGGTGCAGCCTTCGCGGTCACGCTGCTCAGCCCGCTGTTCGCGGGCCCCGGCGGCACGGTGTTTTTCGTGTTCTACGGCATACTCGTTGGCGTACTCTCCTGGTTCGTCTCCTCGGGGTGGGTGTTCAGCCTGGAGCTGACCCCTCGTGAAATCCGGGTACGTGACGCGGGCCGGATCGTCGCGATTCCCCTGGAGAAGGTGGGGATGGTGGTGCGGGGCGGGCGAAGCCCCTTCCTGCCGGCCGTCTGGCTGGTGCTCCGGGGCGTCGACATCGGGCGCGAGCTGCCCGCCAAGGGGGTCAATCCGGTCACGCAGGAGATGCTGACCCACTTCCAGCGCCGCAACCCGGGCAAGAAGATCACCTTCGTCCCGATCCCGATCATCTACCTCCGCTCGGCCGGGGAGTTTGTCGGCGAGCTGAAGCGGCGCATCCCGCCGCTTACCGTCGATGAGCGACTTGGTAGAAAGTAGGCCCGCCATCCCTTGTCACCGGCGGCATTGTGTGCTATTATGAGCACCGAGGTAGCCTTTTCCGTGTGTTAAGGAGTGGGTGTTAACCCACTCTTTTCAACGTCCGACGGTTGGAAGATGGACGGTTCCAGTGCGGGTTCGCCATGAGCCGGTGCGAGCCGGCTCATTTGGTGCCCGCAATCGGGAAACAGTAGTGCTGCGGGGCCGCCAGGCGGCGGCGCGGCACAAGGTGATCGGAGGTCTGGTCCTGTTTGGCGAAGAGCGGCAAACGTCTCGAGGAGCTGGTGGAGGAACTGGCTGCCCCCCATGCGGCCGCACTGGGGCTGGAGCTGGTGGGGGTTGAGCTGGTCAAGGAAGGAGCCTACCGCTATCTCCGTGTCTACATCGACAAGGAGGGCGGGGTTGGATTTGACGACTGCGAGGCGCTCAGCCGGGTGGTCGACGCCCAGCTGGACGAAATACTGCCCAATCCACCGTACGATTTCTTCGAGGTCTCTTCGCCAGGGCTGGACCGGCCCCTAAAGCGCGAGGCAGACTTCGCCCGCTACGTGGGACACAAGGTGGTGGTCACCACCTATGCCCCCGTGGACGGGCAGAAGTCGTTTGTGGGTGAGTTGCAGGGGCTTGTCGACGGTCGCGTGACCCTGACTCTGACAGAGGGCAAAGGGCGCGGCCAGACCATCGCCCTCGACCGCAAACAGGTGGCGAGCGCTCGACTTTACGTTGAGTTTTAGGAGTTTGAGAGGGGACTAGAGGGATGAAAGCCGAGATTCTCGAGGCGCTGGATGACCTGGTGCGTGAGAGAGGCATCTCGCGGGAGGTCCTGATCGAGGCGATCGAGGCGGCCCTGATCTCCGCCTATCGCCGCAATTTCGGCTCGGCGCAGAACGTGCGGGTCTTCTTCGACGACAAGACCGGCGAGTACCGGGTCTACGCGCAGAAGGAGATCGTGGAAGAGGTGACCGACCCGCGGCTGCAGGTCAGTCTCGAGGAGGCTCGGATGAAGAACCCGAGCTTGCAGTTGGGCGACGTCTTCGAAGTCGAGGTCACCCCCCGGGATTTCGGCCGCATTGCCGCGCAGACCGCCAAGCAGGTGGTGGTCCAGCGCATCCGTGAAGCCGAGCGCGGGATGATCTACGAGGAGTACTCCAGCCGGGAGGGCGAGATCGTCACCGGTCTGGTCCAGCGCCAGGACCCCAAGACCCGGACGGTCTACCTGGAGCTCGCACGGGGCGTGGAGGCCGTGCTCACGGCCAACGAGCAGATCCCCGGCGAGCGCTACGTGGAGAACCAGCGCATCAAGGCCTACGTGATCGAGGTCAAGCGGACCACGAAGGGGCCGGCGATCGCCGTGTCCCGGACCCACCCGGGCCTGCTGAAGCGGCTGTTCGAGCTGGAGGTGCCCGAGATCCACGACGGCACGGTCGAGATCAAGGGGATCGCCCGGGAGGCCGGCTCCCGGTCCAAGATCGCGGTGATGGCCCGGGATCCCAACGTTGACCCCGTGGGCGCCTGCGTGGGCCAGAAGGGCCAGCGGGTGCAGAACATCGTCGATGAGCTGCAGGGCGAGAAGATCGATGTGGTGGAGTGGTCCCCGGATCCCGAGGTCTTCGTGGCCAAGGCGCTCTCCCCGGCCAAGGTCACGCAAGTCGTATGCGACGAGGAGAGCCGCATCGCCCGCGTGATCGTGCCGGACTACCAGCTGTCGCTGGCCATCGGCAAGGAGGGGCAGAACGCCCGCCTGGCGGCCAAGCTGACCGGCTGGAAGATCGACATCAAGTCCGAGTCGCAGGCGGAAGCCGGCGCCTGGGACGAGCTCAGCGAGGACGACATCGGGTAGCGGCGGGCGAGGACCGCGCCCGGTGGGGCCATGAAGGGAGGTGGTGGCGATGGCCAGAGGGCGGCAGCCCAAGGTGAAGAAGGTTCCCCAGCGCATGTGCGTCGGCTGCGGGCAGATGCGCCCCAAGAAGGAGCTGATCCGGATCGTGCGCACGCCCGAAGGCGCCATCGAGCTCGACACCTCTCCCTCCGGTAAACGTCCGGGGCGCGGCGCCTACCTCTGCCCGGACAGTCAGTGTCTCGCCAAAGCCGTCAAGGGCAAACGCCTGGAACGGTCCCTGGAGCAGCCGATCTCCGACGAGGTCTGGACTCAGCTCGAGGCGCAGCTCGGGACGGTGAAGGCGGAGTGATGCCGCCGTCGCTGCCGATGATGCTCGGGCTCTGCCAGCGGGCCGGGAAACTGGTGTCCGGAGACCTGGCTGCCGAGCAGGCCCTGCGCCGCAGGCGCGGCCACCTGGTCCTGATCGCCGCCGACGCGAGCGAGCGGACGAAGTCCAAGTTCGCCCACCTGGCCGCGCAGGCCGGCGCCCCGTGCTACGTCGTGGGCACCCGCGCGGACCTGGGCGGAGCGATCGGGAAGGCAGGGCGTGCGGTGGTGGTCGTGCAGTCCCGCGACTTTGCCCGGGGGATCCTCGGGATCCTCCGACGGGAGGGCGTGGCGCCTGTGACAGGACGGGGGTGATCCGTTGGAGCCCAGGCTTCGCGTATTTGAACTCGCTACAAAGTTGGGAGTGGACTCCAAACGCGTATTGGAGGTCCTTCAATCTTTGAACGTGGATGTGAAAAATCATATGAGCACCATCGACCAGAAGACAGCAGAGAAGGTGACCGACGCGGTCCGGCGCACCGAGGCCCAGGAGGGCCAGGGCGCGGGCAAGTCCGCCGCGAAGTCCGCGAAGCCGGCGGCGCAGCCGAAGCCGACGCGTGAGGCCAACCCTGCGAAGACCTCGCTCCTGGAGGACTTCTTTGGGTCCGGCACCCGTCCGCAGCGTCCCCTCTCGGAGAAGCGGGAGCGCCGGCCGCTGACGGAGCGGCGCCCCCTCGCCGAGCGGCGGCCTCTGGCGGAGCGGCCGCTGGTCGACCGACCGGTGACCGAGCGGCCGTTGGCGGAGCGCCCGGCGGCCGAACTGCGGCCCGGCGCGGCCAAGGCCGCCGCCCCGGCGCGCCCGGCCGCGGAGGCGCAGA
>JAAROH010007651.1_pt1 | contig 72316 bp, 72 predicted proteins | sample 7248631 | NCBI WGS metagenome assembly JAAROH01 (sample SAMN09772309, study PRJNA484901) | compost metagenome | isolation source: Vermicomposting unit | place: India | reverse complement strand
AAAAAACGTTGCAACGTCATCATTTCATTCCTTGTGACTTCTCCCCAATCGAGCCAATTGGTTGTTTCTCCTGAACAATACTGATGAAACAGGATTTTCTATTTGAGAAACAGGCTTGATCAATAGCTTGCACCTTAAATCACCAGCTCCCTAGAGGGGCGCCGATCGAACGCGTGCTGCTTTCCGGCCTTATTTCGCATGTAGAGAAGCCTTGCGACTATTGATGCTTCTTTTTACACGCCCGCCCGTGCTTTCGAGAAAGCCTCTGTTTTTCCTCCTCTTCCGTAAACATGCCGACTTGGCGCGGATGTTCATCCCCGGGTGGAGGGCCGATCACGCTGCCCACGGAACTTGCCGTGAACAATGCCAAACTCACGCTAGACGCTTATCCCCGGGGGAAGGGAAGACCGCTGCCCACGGAACTTACCGTGGCAATCCCGTCGTCAAGCGGTCATTTTCATCCCTAGATCCGGGAACCGGGCTGTCCTTGGAACATTTTTATAAGGATAGACTTCCATACTTTTTCACAATTCCAGTTAGTGTATCACCTGTCCTTGGAACGTTTCTAAAGGGTAGACAGGTTCCGGCGGCCGCGACCGCCTTCGTTTCCCTTTCCATCCGACTGTTGGCACCAGTAGCCGAGCCGTTCACCGACTTTGATCGGCATCGGCGCCGCAACGTTCGGATCAGGAGTAAAGCTGCCGCGCTCAAACAGCAAAACGACCGTTGACCCAAACGAAAAGTACGCCATTTCTTCGCCTTTGATCAATTGGTCGCCCTCATGTGTCAATTCGATGCTGTTGACAAACATGGCGCCGATTTTCACGATCGCCAAGCGCTTGCCATCAGCCTTGACTTCCGTAATAAGACGGTAATTTTTTTCGAGCGGCCGCCTTCCATATTTTAAGCCAAGCCGATTGACCGGATACGACTTGCGGCCAAGCGTCCACTGTTTTTCGATCACGCCAGATATTGGGCTGTGAATGCGGTGATAATGGCTCGGGCTCAAATACAGAATAAAAAAGAACCCGTTCACGTACGGCTGCGCCGCTTCTTCGCCGCCGAGCATTTCCGCGATGGAATACCGCTTTCCTTTCACGGTCATTTCCCACGGTTCTTCGATGATTCCCATCGCTTCAATCACGGCGTCCACGGGGCTGACCACGGCCCGCTCATCGGCGTCGATGGGCCTCGTTCCCGCCTTCAGCCGGCGGATGAACAGCTGCTGCAGCGTCTTATAATTTTTTAAACTTTTTTCCATCTCTTCTTGGTTAATATGATAAACTTTTGCATAGGATGGAATCAACAGCGCACTCAGGCGCGATTTGGCAAACGAAGCAAGCAGCTTGGAAGAAAGCCAATGATTGGTCAATTCAATGAACAAACGATACAGCCATTTTCGCAAACAGATTCCCTCCAGTTACGCAACGTTGCTAGGTCGTTACTACCTTCCATATTACCGTCAAAACGAGTATAATGGTAGTAGAATTTTCTTTTGGCGCTTTTGGCTGGAAAAGGAGTGAGGAGAATTGTTCTTATCGGATTATTTGGATTATACGCTAAAAAAGTTGAAAGCCAACGTGGCCAATATTTTGACGTTGACGAACTTATCGCTTGGCGGCTTTTCCGTGCTCGCTACGCTCAAAGGTCAGCTGCATATGAGCGTGCTTCTCATTTTTTTGGCCGCCTTTGTCGACCGTTTTGACGGCGCGGTCGCCCGCCGGCTGAACATCGAATCCGAGCTCGGCAAGCAGCTCGACTCGATGAGCGACATCATTTCGTTCGGCGTTGCGCCGGCCTTATTGATGTATCAAGGATTGTTCCATGAATTCGGCGCGCCTGGGGCGGTGTTCACGATTTTGTATGTCGCCTGCGGGGCCTTCCGGCTCGCCCGCTTTAACATCACGGAAAACAACGGCTATTTCTCCGGACTGCCGATCACAGCCGCCGGTGTGCTGATGACGCTCGGCTATTTGGCCATCCCGTACGTTCCGCCGCAGTCGTTCATGTTTTTGGCGCTCATGTTATCGTTTTTAATGGTTGGAACGTTTAAGTTGAAAAAAATCTGACCATGTCATGGCTGCCCCTTGCCGATGGCCTATCGACTGGGCGGCTTTTTTTATGCCCAAAGTCACACCATTTTCCCTTTTCAACCTTCTCTATTCAGTATATGATAAATATGGTTTCTTCATCAAACGCCCATAGCATAGATCGTTGGAGAAAAAACGGGGGGATCCAGTTGGACAAAACATCGATCATCGGTCTCATTCTTGGGATCATCGGCATTGGATTAGGAATGTATTTTAAGGGTGTGTCGCCGGCTGTGTTAATCAATCCGGCCGCCATTCTCATCATTCTTGTCGGAACGGCCGCTGCCGTTACCATCGCCTTCCCAACGCGCGAAATTAAAAAAGTGCCGAAGCTATTGAAAATTATTTTTACTGAATCGTCCACGCCGACGGTGGAGCAATTGATCCCGCTTTTTGTCGAGTGGGCCAACATCGCCCGCCGCGAAGGGCTGCTGGCGCTTGAGGCCAAATTGGATGATGTTGATGACCCGTTTTTGCGCAACGGGCTCAGCATGGCGATTGACGGCCAAACGCAAGAATTCATCCGCGACGTCATGACAGAAGAAGTTGCGGCGATGGAAGAGCGCCACGAAGCGAACGCCGCTATTTTCACCCAAGCGGGCACGTATGCGCCGACGCTCGGAGTGCTTGGCGCCGTTATCGGTTTGATCGCTGCGCTCGGCAACTTAGAAAATATCGCCGAGCTGGGCCATGCCATCAGCGCGGCGTTCGTGGCGACAATGCTCGGGATTTTTACCGGTTATGTTCTTTGGCATCCGTTTGCCAATAAGCTGCGGCGAAAATCGAAAGAAGAGGCGAAGGTGCGCTACATCATGATTGAGGGCGTGTTGTCCATTTTGGAAGGACAAGCCCCGCGGACGATCGAACAAAAGCTCGCTTCGTATTTGTCGGAGAGCGAACGGGAGCACTTGATCGAACCGCAAAACGAAGGGGAAGCCGTCAATGGCTAACAAGAAAAAAAAGGGCGGCCATGAGGAACATATCAATGAATCATGGCTTATTCCGTACGCAGATTTGTTGACGTTGCTGCTTGCCTTGTTCATCGTTTTGTTCGCCAGCAGCCAAATCGATCAGAAAAAATTTCAGGAAATCGCTCGCTCGTTCAACACCGCCTTCGCCGGCGGAACCGGGGTGCTCGACTTTCAGAGCCCTGTGCAGCCGATCGCACCGCCCGACCAAAATGAAAAAGGGCAAGAGCGACCATCCTCCCCTTCGCGTTCGGTCAGCGGACAGGAAAAAGAAGAACTGGCGGAAATCAAAGCGAAAATCGATGCCTACATCCGCCAAAACGAACTCGGGGGAAAGCTGCAGACATCACTGGACGATGAAGGACTCGCCATCACGATCTTAGACGACATTTTGTTTGACTCCGGCAGCGCCGATGTGCGCATTAAAGATCGGCGTTTGGCGGCAGAAATCTCCAAGCTGCTCGTCATGAACCCGCCGCGCGATATCATTATCAGCGGTCACACGGACAACGTGCCGATCCACAACGCCCAATTCGCTTCCAACTGGGAGCTGAGCGTGATGCGCGCCGTGAACTTCATGAAAGTGCTGCTCGAAAACAAACAGTTGGACCCGCGCCGCTTCAGCGCGAAAGGGTACGGCGAATACAAACCGATCGCTTCCAACGCGACGGCCGCCGGGCGGATGAAAAACCGGCGCGTGGAAATTTTGATTTTGCCGCGCTCTGACACTTCTCCGTCATCGGCATCCGCTCGCTGACCGGCAAGGCTCATCTCGCTTTTGCCATTTGACATCATTCCGAAAAGAAGTCTCCCACTTCAAGCAAAGCTAAGTGGGAGCAGTTCACGACCTTTACCAATGCTGCTTTTCTCGACACACAAGAGGCGGCCGCTTTATGACATCGTCCTTTTCGCCGGCCTCGAGGTCAGCCCCAAATCGCCCGCTGTGGCGCAAACCGAGATCGCAGGCGCACAGCGCTTGACACAGGAACGAGGGTGTCCCGCTTTCTTGGACACCCTCGTTTTTTTGGCGGCCGTTCCCGCCCCCGTTGCTGAGACGATCCGTTGCCAACCCCGTTTTTCGTTCCTCAAAGTTTGATCGTCCATCGAATAACCCCAGCTTTGGCAAGCGCCTCGACCAAAATGACAACGACCGGCCCAACAAACAGCCCGATGAAGCCGAGCAGCTGAAAGCCGAGATAAACGCTGACTAACGCCGCAAGCGGGGAAATGCCCAAATTGGTCGAAAACACTTTTGGCTCGATGATCCGCCGCACCACCGTAATGACGACAAACAACACGATCAGACCGATGCCGAGCGCTTTATCCCCGTTCGCTATGCTGATGATCCCCCACGGCACCAATACCGACCCGGTTCCCAAAATCGGCAAAATATCGACAATCACAATGACGAGCGCCATAAGGGCGGCGTAATCAATCCCTAGCACCACCAAGCCGGCCAAGGCGAGGAAAAACGTGATGACGCTGAGCAGAAACTGCGCTTTGATAAAACCGACCGCCGCTTTGCTGAGCTGGGTGACGATCATTCCCAGCCGCTGTTCCGTGCGCTCCGATAAATGGCGGCGCACCCCTTGCTTCAGCCGCGGCAAATCGAGGCAAATGAGAAACAAAGCGACGATATACACCAAAAAATGAATCAAAAACGCAGGTACTGCGGCAATATAATGAACGAGCGACTGCGTCAAACTGCTCGCAAACGACAGCAACATTTGTTGCACCGTATTGACGCCGCGCTCTAACGATTCAATGATTTCACGCGGAATCGAGCTCGAATACGACTGCCATGTTTGAATGAGACGATCCAACACTTTCGTCGCTTCGCTGAGGAAGGCAGGCAGCTTTTGCGAGAGCGCCATCACCTGCTCGACAAAAATGACAATGAGGACATAAAGCAAAACACCGACGATGACGATAAACAGCGAAAAAATGGCCGTAACGGCATGAACGCGCTTCAGCCGATACGTTTGTTGCAAGCGGCGGATGGACGGCTCGAGCAACAGCGCCGTAGCGAGCGCCAACAGAAGCGGTACGCTGTATGGCACAAGCCATATCCCCACAGCGAGCAGCAGCACGATCAAAAGCCAACGTTTCACGTTCTTCCCTCATTTTTTATCAAATTTGAGCCACGCGATGGGCTCATGTATAACTATAGCGGACCGCATACAAAACGAGCAACTATTTGACGCGCTCGGTTTTTATTCGGCAGCGCGGCGCCGCCATTTCCAAACGATGTAAATCACTGTTGCCACCGCTGCCGCTGCGATCGCCGGCTGAACGTACGGGGCCGCCATTTCATCAATCTGCCGCCAGCGGCGGCCCAGCTGCTCCCCGAGCCAAATAAACAAGATGGACCATGGAACGATGGCCAGCACCGTGTAAATGAGAAACGGCAGCCACTTCATTCGGGCGATGCCAGCGGGGATGGAAATCGCATGGCGGACGACCGGTATGAAGCGGGCGCTGAAAATGACGCCAGGGCCGAATTTCGCAAACCAACGTTCTGCCACATCCAAATGTTTTTTCTGAATGCCAATATATTTCCCGTATCGGTCTAAAAACGGCCTGCCGCCGTAAACCCCCATCCAATATAAAAACAGCTGCGCCACCGCGCCGCCGAAGGTTCCAGCCGCCACCGCCCCGGCAAAGGTGATCTCGCCCCGAGCCACCAAATAGCCGGCATAAGCGAGCACGATCTCGCTAGGAATCACCTCGACCATCAAGGCCAGAGCGATACCGGCATAGCCTAAACCGACCAAAAATGAAAACAGCGATTGAATGGCTTCGTGCACCGTTGTCCCTCCTTGCTATGAAGTGGCTGTATTGCTTCACATGGCATTGTCCGCTTTTCGTGTCACCACCCCGATTTGTCCAAAGACGGGATATGGCGTTGTTTTCCCCATCTCAACCGGAAGCGCGCCGATATTTTTTTGGCTCATAATTTGATATGGCGTTGTTTTCCCCATCTAGGGGGCCGGTGATTGACTCGTGGATGCGGTTTTCCGAGCCTTCCAATCTATTTTATTATACTACACATGGCTAGCGATCAAAAGAAAAAGCGGCTGCCTCGTCAGCCGCTTTTCGGTTAAGCGCTTTGCTTCTGTAGCTCCGCCATGTATCGTTTCCCTTTCTCTTCGTCATACTGCCCTTCCCATTTCGACATGACCACTGCCGCCAGCGAGTTGCCTACGACATTGACGGCCGTGCGCGCCATGTCCAAAATGCGGTCGATGCCAGCGATAAACGCCAATCCTTCAACCGGAATGCCGACCGTGCCGAGCGTCGCCAATAAGACGACGAACGAAACGCCCGGAACGCCAGCGATGCCTTTTGACGTCACCATCAACACGAGCACTAGCGAAATTTGCTGGGACAGCGGCATATCGATGCCATACAGCTGGGCGATAAAAATCGCCGCCAGCGCCTGATACAGCGTTGATCCATCAAGGTTAAAGGAATAGCCGGTTGGAATGACAAACGATGTGACCGCTTTCGGACAGCCGAACTTCTCCATTTTTTCCATGATTTTTGGCAATACCGTTTCCGAACTGGACGTGCTGTACGCCAACACGAGTTCGTCTTTTAAAATTTTTATGATATGGAAAATATTGATTCCTACCAATTTCGCGGTGATGCCGAGCACGACAACGACGAAAAACGCCATCACTGCATAGACGAGAATGACAAGCTTGCTGAGCGGCTGCAGCGACGCGACACCAAATTTGGACACCGTCATCCCAATGAGAGCAAACACACCAAACGGCGCGAATTTCATGATTTGGTTCGTCACATAAAACATCGCTTCCGCGGTGCCTTGGAAAAAGCGTAGCACCGGCTGCCCTTTTTCCCCGATCGCCGCCACTCCCAAACCAAACATCACGGAGAAGAAAATAATCGGCAGCATATTCCCTGTTGACAGCGCCTCAAACACGTTTTTCGGCACAATGTTGACAAACGTTTCCGCCATCGAATGGTGCTGCACTTCGTTCGTCGTATCAATGTACGACTGAATATCCGTTTTCTCGAGCGACTTCATATTGACGCCGGTGCCCGGCTGGAAAATATTCGCCGCTAAAAGCCCAACAACAATAGCGATCGTCGTGATGATTTCAAAGTAAATGATCGTTTTGACACCGAGCTTCCCGAGTTTTTTCACGTCACCGACATTGGCGACGCCGACGATTAAGCTTGACACGACGATCGGAATGACGATCATCTTAATTAAACGGAGAAAAATGTCTCCAATTGGCTGCAAATACACCGCGACTTTCGGGTTTCCGTAAAACAGAGCCCCTACGACAATCCCGAGAATCAGGCCGATAAAAATCTGCCATGCCAACCCGATTTTTTTCACGATCTGTTTCGCCTCCTTTAGACAAAATTAGACAAAAAGCGACAAAATTATTTTACTATTAAAAATAAAAAATGTCAATATCATTGAATGAATTCGCTTTACTCCAAGGTTCATTGTTATTTTATAATTTTCTTAAAATAAAAAAAGCGCTGCCGAACGAAACAGCGCTTCCCTCGATCCGGCTGGGGAAAAACCGATGATTCCCCTTATCAGTGGGGAACGTGTGAAAATCGGGAACGATGTAACAAGGTTTTTCTAATTGAAAAAGGAAATGGTAAAGCCATATCCAGCCCTCTATGTCCGTCGCTTTTCTTTTTCCTGACGGTAAAACTCATGAAACATTTTCATCAAGGCCCGCTTTTCGATGCGCGAAACGTAGCTTCTTGAGATGCCGAGCTCTTTGGCGATTTCCCGCTGCGTTTTCTCGCGCTGGCGGCCGAGGCCAAACCGGCTGATGATCACTTCTTTTTCGCGCTCATCGAGCACCTCGATATATTTTTTCACCTGTTCGATCTCCATGTTCAGCTGAATTTCGTCGGCAATATCTTGGCCTTCGGACTTTAAAATATCAAGCAGGCTGATTTCGTTTCCTTCCTTGTCCTGGCCGATCGGTTCATGCAGCGAGACATCTTTGCGCGTTTTTTTCAACGAGCGCAAGTGCATAAGGATTTCATTTTCGATGCAGCGGGCAGCGTACGTTGCCAGTTTCGTCCCTTTTCCCGGCGAATAGCTCTCAATGGCTTTAATGAGGCCGATCGTGCCAATCGAAATCAAATCATCCACTTCTTCACCGGTATTTTCAAACTTTTTCACAATATGGGCGACAAGGCGCAAGTTATGTTCGATGAGCCGGTTGCGAGCTTGTTCGTCGCCTTTCGCCATCAGTGCCAAATAGTTTTCCTCTTCTTTAGCGCTTAACGGCTGGGGAAATGCATTGTTTTTAATATACGAAACAAGAAACGTCAGCTCTTTCAGCAAAAACGCAAACACCGAAACAATGCCGGACATGCTCTCACCCCTGCCTGCTGTCATTGACGGAAACCGTCTATGATGATGTATATGCGGGAGCGACGTTGTCCGTGTCTGGACAAAAAAATAGCGCCGGCTCTTAAAACAAGCCGGCACTCGTGGAACACCGCTCTAGGCGCTGAACGAACCAACCGTCCGCTTAAGCCTCCGCCTCGACGCTCACTTCCGCAGCGATGACGAGCGCGATGGACACTGTAATCACCACTGCCATGACGATGGTGAACATCCCCGTTCCCTCCTTGACTCGTTTGTTTTTATTTTACCAAAGGAAACGAGGAACGCTTGCGCCACAGTTTGAACAATTGGTGAAATTCGACCGTCAACAACAGCACACGCAGCATGCGCGTCCCTCCTCGCCGAGTCAAGTCGAATCGCCCGTCCGCTCAAGCCACATCATCAACCATCCTCGTGCCATCAGCATGAATTATCTCCCCTTTCCTCTGTCGTTTTTAAAACAGCCGGTGATGGACAGAACATTTGCGGTCAAGCAGCTCCTCTTCGGCGGCACGCCGCAACCGCTCTTGTTCGATGTTGCGCCGCCGCGGGGCCTTCCGCTCGATCGTGATCGTCACAAAAAACAAATGGATCGTCATCTTCCTCCCCCCTTTCGAAACAAAAAGCCGCAGAAGGAAAACGCCTCTGCGGCCTTGCCAAGCAAAAAACCGCAGAAAGCGAGACTACTCTCCTTCTGCGGCCCGATGGCTGTTGTTCTTGGTCATGGTGCGTCATTCCCGGTCAGCGGAAGGTCGAATAGCCTTTAGTTGGCAAGCATCGAGCGGTGTCGTCCACATCGTCATGATCATCGTCTTCGACCTCCCTTCGGAAATGACGTTACGAAGGTAATTATATCCAAAATCAGTTCCGTTGTAAACCATTCTATTGAAAAATAAGACAACATCCCTATTTCCAATTCGTCTCTCAATGACGAAGTTGTTCGGTTTTTTGTGAAAATGCCGAACTGGCGCGCGATTTTCATCCCCGGGTCGAGAGCAGATCGCGCTGCCCATGGAACTTTCCGTCCTCCTCTCCGCGCTTTACGCTTCCGCCGCGGATCCCGGTAGACGGACTTTTGAACAAGTCCTTTCACGATTCAAACGGGTTGTCTTGTTCCTCGAGCTGATGGCGATAGCGCGCGGCGCGGCGCGAGCAATACAATGCCGCGGCCAAACAGCCCGCGACAGCCAGCAAAGCGAACGGTTTGTCCGCCGCCGCCAGCGCGCCCGGGATGATCGCACCTAAATAGAGAAACGCGCCAAGCGCGAACAAAACTAAGCTATACATCGTGAAATCTCCCGCTTTCGCACGCAGCTCGTTCCGTTGTCGTTCAGTCACTGCCGATTCCTCCTCTCGCCCTCACTGTACCATAACGGGCGAAAAAGGGGGAGCGGCAATTTCAGCCAAGCGCTTGCGCCAAATCGTCAAGCAAATCGTTGACGTCTTCCAACCCGATCGACAGGCGGATGAGCCCGTCGGTAATGCCGCGCTGTTCGCGCCGCTCTTTCGGAATCGAGGCGTGAGTCATTTTCGCCGGCAATGAAATTAAGCTTTCGACCGCTCCTAAACTTTCGGCGAGCGTAAAGAAGCGAACGCGCGACAGGACGGTTTCCGCTCGCTCCAAGCTGCCGACGTCAAAGGAAATCATGCCGCCGAACCCGCGCATTTGTGTTTTCGCCAGCTCATAGTTCGGATGCTCCGGAAGCCCGGGGTAATACACGCGCGCCACCGCCTGATGTTCAGCCAAAAAGGCCGCAATCGCCCGCGCGTTTTGTTCGTGCTCTTCCATCCGCACGCCGAGCGTTTTGATCCCGCGCATAAGCAGCCACGAATCTTGCGGTCCAAGGATGCCGCCGGTCGAATTTTGCACGTAATGAAGCCGCTCGGCGAGCTCGGCGGTGCGGACGACCGCCAAGCCGGCGACGACATCGCTATGGCCGCCTAAATATTTCGTCGCGCTATGAATGACGATATCGGCGCCCAGTTCAAGCGGCGTTTGGAAATACGGTGTCGAAAACGTGTTATCGACGATCAATAACAGCCCATGCGCACGGGCGATGGCGGCCGCCGCTTGCAAGTCGGTAATTTTCAACAACGGATTGGTCGGCGTTTCCACGTAAATGGCTTTCGTATTCGGGCGGATGTGTGCCTCGATGTTGGCGACATCGCTCGTGTCGACAAACGTCGCATCAAGTCCGAACCGGTTGAATACGTTCGCCATCACCCGATACGTGCCGCCGTAAACGTCATCGGTGATCACGATATGGTCGCCGCTGTCAAACAACATCATGACGGCGGTAATCGCCGCCATCCCAGAAGCGAACGCAAACCCAGCCACGCCGCCTTCAAGCTCAGCAATCAGTTTCTCGAGCGCCGCGCGCGTCGGATTGCCGGTGCGCGAATATTCGAATCCTTTATGCTTCCCGATCTCTTCCTGCTTGTACGTGCTCACTTGATAAATCGGCACCGACACCGCTCCGGTGTGCGGGTCACCCGGAATGCCGCCATGGATGAGCAGCGTTTTTCGTCTCATCACGATCCTCCACCTTCGTAAATGTTTTTGCTTAAATATCGCTCACTGCTATCGGGGAAAATGACGGCGATGTTCGTTCCCGGTTTCGCCTTCTCGGCCTCAAGCAAGGCGGCGTGAAAGGCGGCGCCGGACGAGCTGCCGACCAAAAGCCCTTCTTGTCTGGCTAGTTCGCTCACGCGGCGGAACGCGTCATCGTCCGCGATCGTGTAGATGGCGTCAAAATACGCCGGATCCAGAAACGGCGGCAAAAATTCCATGCCGATCCCCTCCGTCCGATGCGGACCCGGTTCGCCGCCGCCTAAAATCGAGCCCTCCGGTTCGACGATCACCGTTTTAATGGCCGGATTTTTTTCTTTTAAAAACGTCGCCGTTCCCATAAACGTGCCGCCGGAACCGGCGCCGGCGACAAAAATATCGATTTGTCCGTCCAAGTCATCCCACAGCTCCGGACCAAGCGTTTTATAATACGTCCGCGGGTTGGCCGGATTGCGAAATTGCTGCGGGCAATACGCGCCTGGAATCGTGCGGGCGAGCTCTTCCGCTTTGCGGATCGCCCCTTCCATTCCTTCCTCGGTCGGCGTATGGACGATTTGCGCCCCGAGCGCTTTCATCAGCTGCTGCTTTTCAATGCTAAATTTTTCTGGAACGCAAAAGATGACGTTGATGTTTTTGTCGATCGCGGCCAGCGCTAAGCCGATGCCGGTGTTGCCAGCCGTCGGCTCGATGATCGTGCCGCCTTCTTTCAGCTTCCCCGATTCAAACGCTTCGCGCAACAATTCCTGCCCGAGCCGGTCTTTGATGCTTCCGCCCGGATTGAAATACTCGAGCTTGGCAAACAAGCGGACGCCTTCCGGCAGCGGAAAGCGCGTAATTTCCACTAGCGGTGTGCGCCCGATCAATTCATGAATGCTTTTGGCTACCTGCATCGGTGTCACTCCGTTTCCTTCCACTCGTTTAACTTCTCGCACTGAGAATGGAAAGCATCGATAAAACAAGCTCAGCCGAGTGTTTCGCCGCCGTCTCCAAAAACTGTTCAAACGATACGTCCGATTCCTGACCGGCGATGTCGGAAAGCGCCCGGATCACGACAAACGGCACACCAAACTGCACGCACACTTGGGCGATCGCCGCCGCCTCCATCTCAACGGCGCACAGTTCCGGGAACTGGCCGCGCACAAACTCGACGCGCTTCGGGTCATTCATAAACGAATCGCCGGTGGCGATCAAGCCAACGGCCGCTTGGAGGCCGTTAAGCTGGGTTGCCGCTTGTTTTGCCGCCTCGACAAGCGTCTCATCGGCCCGGTAGCGCGCCGGCAAGCCGGGCACTTGCCCATACGCATAGCCAAAGGCGGTCACATCCACGTCATGATGCACGACCTCTTCCGAAATGACGAGATCACCGACGCGCAATGACGGCAAAAATCCTCCGGCGGAGCCGGTGTTGATGACGACATCGGGACGGAAACGGTCAAGCAACAGCGTCGTCCCCATGGCGGCATTCACTTTGCCGATGCCGGACTTCAACAACACCGCTTCCACTCCGTTAAGGCGCCCAGCGGAAAATTCGCATCCGGCGATGGCCGTATCCTCGCGCCCTTCCATGCGCGCGCGCAGCATCGCTACTTCTTCTTCCATTGCTCCAATAATCGCTGCTTTCATCGTTCTCCCTCTTTCTCAGTCGATTTGTTTTACCGCCTCCATCAGCCAGACGAACGCGTTTTGCTGCGTAAAGGAAGCGGAAAAGCCGTGGGTGGCAAACAGCGCGGCCAATACGTCGAGCGTCGTGTAATATTCGCGCTCCAGATCGTCGGCCAAATCGTGGAACCCGCGCGCCCGCGCCGCTTCAACCGCTCGGCGGAACGCGGCTTTATCACGAAACGCTGTGTCGGCAAACACTATTTTACCACCAGGGCGGAGCAGTTGGCTATATTTGGCGATGGCCTCCCCTTTTTCCGCATCGGTCAAATGATGAAAAGCATACGTGCTCGCCACCGTGTCGATCGGCTCCGACGGCAGCGGAAAACGCAAAAAGTCGCCGTCCATAATGACGGCCCGACCGCCGAGTTTTTCCAACGCTTTTTTGCGCATCGGCGCTGATGGCTCAATGCCGTACACTGTTTTGCCGCGTTCGAGCAGCTTTTTCGTCAAATTGCCGGTGCCGACGCCAAATTCGAGCACTACTTGGCCCGCTTTGTCGGCGACCGCGTCCAAAATGCGGCCGTAGCCGGCAAACACATCGCGATATTGCTCATCATGGCCTTCCACCGATTGGTCGTACGACTCAGCCCATTGTTCGAATAAATCAAGAAATTCTCTACCCATACGGTCACGCTCCATAAAAGTTTATAATTCCTATAAATATAGTATGTATTTTGCGCGGTCCTGCTCTCAATGTAGCATAAGTTTTTTCTTTGTTCAACGATCATGCCGATTCATCATTCGTATTGTTCCCCGGCCCCCGGTGGATGACGGCGGGAAAATTTGCTACACTGGCAATGGAAAGGAGGGAGCGCGATGGTCAACATTTCCCTTGATCTGATCGAGGACAAAATTGAATTTTTTGAGGCGGATGATTTGCGGACGCTCGAGAAAAAGATTAACGAACAAATTGAGCATAATAAAGCGCTGCTGCTTTCCGTCCATCACGTTGCCCATCAAATGCATGTGATGGAGAACGGAAACCGGTTTTACAGCGCCGTCGTCCATTTTAAAGCGAAAAAATAACAGGTGCCCAGACGGCAGTTGGGCACCTGCTTTTTGCTCCCGCCGCCATCCATGCCGCGCGTTCGCCGGCATTATGACGGCCTTTGCTTTAATTTTTGCACCTTCGTCGGTTTCCAGCCTTCATTGGTTACCCATTCGATATACACTCTATAGTGAGCGGTTTGCCCCTTCGTCGAGATCGTCGCCACCGCTTTGTTCGGCCCATTGTTGCCAATGAACCAAACGATCATCTCCTCCGGCGCGATGCCGGTCGCATAGCTGACGGCATCAAGCATTTCCTTCCAATCGACCGAGTTTTCGTCAAACACGGTTTCATGAGGCTCGGATTGCGTCGTGCCGACGGGCTGCCAAGCCGGATTGACGATCTCTTTTTCGATATTTGACCCCGGAGGTCCCGGGGTTTCCGTCACCTTGGTGGATTCCTCTTCGTTCGTTTCGGCGGTCTCCTCGGTTTCCCCACCAGCGGTGTCGCTTCCCGCTGCGGGCTTTTTTTCTTCGTTTGAGACAACCGCCGCGCCCGTTTCCACTTCCGTCCGCTTCGTTTTGCCGGCCGTTTGCTGATCCGCTTTTCCGCCAAAAAGCAAATTCCAAGCGACCATCACAATCAGCAGCAACACCACCGCAATCGCCCCGTTGAGCCAACGGTTCATTTTGCGCCGTTTGGCACGGGCGGCAAAGCGCGTTTCCGTTTGCGCCATGTTCCCCTCTCCTTTCCTCGCTGTAGATGTCAACCAAATTCGCTCTCTACATCGATTCGTTATTCGTTTTCCTTTTGCGCGCGGTCATGGGCGTAAAGCGCTTCAACCGCGGCGGCAAACACTTCGTTGGTCGCCGCGCGCCCGCTCGGGACGTCCAGTTCGACAACGGCGAGGGCGTATTTCGGACGGTCGGCGGGAAAATAGCCGGCAAACCATTTATTGATCAGTTCGACGTTCCCTTCCCTTTTTCCTGTCTCCGCTGTTCCTGATTTGCCGGCAACTGGATACGGCAGCGTCTGAAAACGGCGGCCGGTGCCTTCCTGATTCGTAACGACGCCGCGCAAAAGCTGCTGCAGCTGCCGAACCGTTGTCGGGGCAATCGGTTCCAGCCCGGTCGCCGGCTCGGCGGAAAATGAGAACAGCGGGGCTCCGTTTTTGTACAGCACTTGATCGACGGCTCGCACTTTCCACGCCTTGCCGCCACGGGCGATCGTCGCCATCATGTTGGCAACCCCAAGCGGCGAAACGCGCACATCTTTTTGCCCGATCGCCGTTTGCGCGACCGCCAGCGGCACCCGCTTGTCGCGCGCATCGTGCCAAATCGTTCCTTTCCGTTCCTCGGGAAACTGGCGGAAATGTTCTTCATGGTAAACCGTCCCTTCCCAGCCGGCCGTCGGATACAGCCCCAGTTTTTCGGCATACGTTTCCAACGCGCCGGGATCATGCCGGATCAGCTCTTTGCCGAGCGTGGCGAAGGCATTGTTGCAGCTGACGGCGAAGCTGTCCGTCAGATCGAGCGTCCCGTAGTCGTGCTCCCGGTCTTCCTCTCCGGCAATCGTTTTGCGGCAATCAAACGTGGTCGTCGGCGAAGCGATTCCCTCGTCAAGCGCCGCGGCGGCGATGACGGTTTTAAAAACAGAGCCGGGGATGTGCGGCAGCACCATTTGGTTTTCCGCCCCGCCGTTTTTGTACGGATCACGCGGATCCATATTCGGGCGGCTGACCATGGCCAATACGCTGTTAGTGTCAACGTCAAGCAAGACGAGGCCGCCTTTTTTCAATCCGAATCGGTCGACGATCTGCTCCATCTCGCGCTGCACGTCGCGGTCTAGCGTCGTTTTTACCGTGACCGGGTAAAACGAATTGCTCGGATCGCTGTACTTGACATCGAGCCCGAACAGCGGCCGCCCTTCCGCATCGACGTGATACAGCAATTTCGTCTCGGCTTCGGCGAGCAAAAATTCGTCAAACGCCTTCTGCAACCCTTGAATGCCGACTTCCGTTCCGGGCGGAAGCGGCCGTTTCGGATAGCGTTGGCGCAACAGCTCGCGGTCCGGCCGCGTAAAGCCGAGCAAATGCGGAGCGTACAGCGTCTCGAGCGGATATTGTTTATGGACGGCAAAGACGCCCGGGATGCGCAAGCGGTTCATTTGCCTCATTTGTTCAGCGCTTAAGACGAGAGGTTCGCCGTTTTTCTCTAAGACGAACGGGCCGTCCGCCCGCTCGAGCTGGCGACGGATTTCTTCTTCAGCGACGCCGGTCACGCGGGCCACTTGTTCGATCGGCCACGGCCTCATCTTCAAAAACGGAAATAAGACAAGCGACGGTACGGATCGTTTCGTCAGCGGCTTGCCGTTTCGGTCCACAAATGAACCGCGCCCGTCATCGATAACCAATTCCTGTGTGCGCTGGGCGACGCTTTCGGCGATTAAATTATGATTCGCGAACGATTCGGTGTCAATCAACTGAATTTGCGCGAGCCGCCCCACGATGAAAAACAGCGCCGCTTCGATCAAGACAAGCATGACGATAGCCCTTTTCTTCCACATAAAGAAAACACCTCATCAACAGTTTCGACGAGGTGTTTTCATTTGAAACGTGCCTAGGGCGGCGATTTTTCCGCGCTGCCGCCGCTTTGCGGGTCGAACATAGCGCGCTTAGTTGACGGCGACGATTTTCACCATCATTTCCCCGCCCGGCGTCTGTACCGTCACTTCATCGCCGACGCGGCGGCCAAGAAGCGACTTCGCGATCGGCGAGTCGTTGGAAATTTTCCCTTCGAACGGATCCGCTTCCGCGCTGCCGACGATCGTGTACGTCTCCTCTTCCCCGTCCGGCAGTTCAATAAACGTCACTGATTTGCCAAGCGAGACCACATCCGGGTTTTCCGTATCTTCTTCGATAATGACAGCGTTGCGAATCATGTTTTCAAGCATTTGAATGCGCGACTCGACAAACGCCTGCTCGTCTTTCGCCGCGTCGTACTCCGAATTTTCCGACAGATCCCCGAACCCGCGCGCAATCTTAATGCGTTCGACCACTTCTTTGCGCTTGACCGTTTTTAAATACTCCAGCTCTTGTTCCAGTTTCTCTTTTCCCTCTTTCGTCATCGGGTACTGCTTTTCGTTCGCCATTCATCTCACTCCTCTATATATTCTGCATTATGTAAAGCGTACGAACAGAAAAATAGCTGTTCGTACGCTTACTTGTTATATACTATATTGTTTTGTCTCTGTTATGTTATTATAAAAACGCTTTTTGTTCAAGAACCGTGCGAATTTTTGCGACCATTAAATCGATGGCGACGGTGTTGTGCCCGCCTTCCGGAATGATGACATCGGCATAACGCTTCGTCGGTTCGACAAACTGGTTGTGCATCGGCCGCACGACGGACAAATATTGCTCAATGACCGAATCGAACGTGCGGCCGCGCTCTTTCACATCGCGAAGGAGGCGGCGGATGATGCGGATGTCCGGATCGGTGTCGACGTACACTTTAATATCCATTAAGTCGCGAAGCCGCTCATCTTCTAGCACAAGAATGCCTTCGACGATGATCACCTCTTTCGGCTCCACGCGGATGACCTCACGGGAGCGGGTGTGAAGCGTATAGTCATATACCGGCTTGTCGATCGGCTCGTAGCGAAGCAGCTTGTGAATATGTTCAATCAACAAGTCGTTGTCAAACGCCAGCGGATGGTCGTAGTTCGTCTTCAGCCGCTCTTCAAATGGGAGATGGCTTTGGTCTTTGTAATAAAAATCTTGCTCTAGGACAAGGATCGAACGGTCGCCGAAATGATCATAAATCGCGCGGGCGACGCTCGTCTTCCCGGAGCCGGAACCGCCGGCAACGCCGATGACAACGGGCTTCTTCCCCATCGTCTAATTCTCCTTTCTCATCATGTTGTACGGGAAGAGTGGCCGTTTCACTTTCATCTTGACGATTTGCAGCGGATGGCGCGCCGCATCGAGTTCGTTGCCCTCTTCATCCCAAATCGTTTCAATCACTTGGGTAAAGTTGTCGATTTCCGGGCCGAAAAATTCGACCTCGTCGCCGGGCCGGAAATGGTTGCGCTGCTGAATGGTGGCGATGCCCGTCTCCGGGTCGTAATCCAGCACTAAGCCGGCGAACTCGTGCGTCGGTTTTCGGCTGTGGGTGCCGTACATATGGTTCGTATGGTCGGGAAAGCCGGCAAAAAACGACGGTGCCGTCTCGCGGTTGGCGCATTTGTCGAGCTCGCGCACCCACTCGTCGCGAATCGTAAAATGGTCGGGATCGGCGCAGTACGCGTCGATCACTTTCCGGTAGACGCTGACAACCGTCGCCACGTAATGGATCGACTTCATCCGCCCTTCAATTTTCAAGCTATCCACACCCAATTCGATCATCACCGGGATGGCGCGGATCAAGTTCAAGTCTTTCGCGCTCATGGCAAACGGGGCGTCGCCTTCGGAAAACAGCGGGATTTCCCGGCCGTCAGACAGCTGGTATAAATCGTAATCCCAGCGGCACGACTGGCAGCACCCGCCGCGGTTGGAGTCGCGCGCCGTCATATGGTTGCTCAACACGCAGCGGCCGGAATAGGCGGAACACATCGCCCCATGGATGAACGCCTCGATTTCAATATCGACGTTCTCTTTGATTTGGCGAATTTCTTCGGCGCTCACCTCGCGAGCGAGCACGACCCGCTCGAGCCCTTCCTCTTTCCAAAATTGGACCGCTTTCCAGTTGGTGAGCGACTGCTGGGTGCTTACATGCACTTCAAGCTTCGGCGCCACCCGGCGCGCCGTTTCGATAATGAGCGGATCGGCGACGATGATGCCGGAAACGCCGGCCTCCTCTAACGCCCGCAAGTAGTCGTCAAGGCCGGGAATGTTTTCATTATGGGCGTAAATGTTGGCGGTGACGTACACCTTCGCCCCGTAACGGTTGGCAAATTCCACCCCTTCGCGAATCTCCTCGATCGTAAAGTTGTCAGCATTCGCGCGCAAGCTGTACTCTTGACCGCCGATAAAGACGGCGTCCGCCCCGTAGTGGACGGCGATTTTCAGCTTTTCCAAGTTGCCGGCCGGCGCCAGCAGCTCCGGCTTTTTCACGATGACGCGCTTGCCGTCAACGATCTCGGAGATGCGGTCATTTTTTACAAGCATGACGCGTCCCTCCTTTTCTCAATAAATGGTTTCCTTGAAGAAAAATCCGGTGTCGATGCGGCGGTGCGGCGGCTGAAGCGCTTCAACGGCCGCCAGCAGCTCCTCTTTTTCCCGCTCGTAACGCTCGCGGTCTTCCGTACATAAATCGATGGCGCGGCGGTACAGCTTCGTCACTTCCGTAATGTAGTCCGCGGTGTGCAGGACGCCGTCGATTTTGAAGCTGTCGATGCCGGCTTCCACCATATCGCCCAGTTCGTCAATGATGCAAAGATCGTTCGGGCTCATAATGTGCGTGCCGTTTTCGTCTTCAAAAATCGGGTATTTATAGTCGCGCTCTTTGTCGTACAGGAACATCCCTTTTTCGTACTTTTTCCGTTCGATTTCCATCACTTTTCCTTGATAGGCAAAATAGTTGCCAATCAGCGAACGCTTCGACTGGTACATGCACGTCATGCCGTGCACTTGCACTTCAATTTCCACTTCAGCATGGGCTTTGATTTCCAAAATGGCGTCCATGTTCAGCTCGCGCGCCAAGACGGCGCGTTTCGCCCCTTTTCGCCCCCAGTAGTTGCACGCATACCAGTTCGTCGCTGTCGTCTCCGTGCTCCAGTGGAGGTTCATGTGCGGCGCCGTTTCCCGGACGGTCAAGAGCACCGCCGGATCGCCGAAGACGATGGCATCGGCGCCGACTTCAGCTAAAAACGCCACGTAGTCGGCAAGCTCGTCCACTTTGTCGTTATGAAAAAGGGCGTTCATCGCCACATACACGTTCATGCCGCGCCGGTGGGCCGTTTCAACAGCCGCGGCCACATCCGAACGGGAAAACTCGCCGGCGAGCCGCAAGCCATAGCGCTGCTCACCGATGATGATGGCGTCCGCCCCGGCTTCCGCCAGTTCATCAATATGGGAAACGCTCGTCGGCGTGACGAGCAATTCCGGTTTTTTCATTTTCTCGTTCACCTCGTTTTTTTCGATATCGCGAGCCCATCGCCGACCGGAATGATGACGGTGTCATAATCGCCCCGGGCCATCAGCCACTCATTATAGCGGCGAATTTTTTGGGCGAGGTTCCAAAGTCGCTTATTGTCCGCGGGCGTTTCGGCGGCGACAAGCCCTTTAAACAGCACGTTGTCGGTAATGACGAGGCCGCCTTCAGCGAGAAACGGCTCATAGAGCGTAAAAAAGCGCTCATATTGCCCTTTGGCGGCATCGATCACCAACGCGTCAAACGGCGCGGCCGACGCCACCTTCTCCGTCACCGTCAAGGCGTCGCCCCACACCGCTTCAATTCGCTGGGCGCAATCGGTCTTTTCCATATAAAAACGGGCGCGCTCATACCGCTCCCGGTCTTTTTCTATCGTTACAATGTGCGCCTCCGGCAGCGCTTTTGCCATCCGAATCGCCGAATAGCCGATCGCCGTGCCGATTTCTAAAATGCGGCGCGGCCTCGCGAGCTTGAGCACGAACAACATCGTTTCGATGCTCACCGAATCCATGATCGGCACCCGCTGTTCGCGGGCTTCGCGCTCGATCTGTTCCACATCCGCATCCAACGCCGGCCGCAGCCGCTGCAAATACGAAACGACCTCATCAGTCAGCAAACGGAACCCTCCTTGCCATCAACAAACGGAAAAGCGCCCGCCCCGTCGCGAAAATAAAGCAGCGAACGTCGGGCTTGTGCTCCTTGCCATCAACAAACGGAAAAGCGCCCGCCCCGGGCCAAGCGGCGGCCCGAGGTGCTGCGCCCATCCGTTCCAAATAAGAGCCGCTACCGGACCCTTATCGTTCCCTGTTCAACTTTCTTTATCTTACCATAACTCGGCGGAAAAGCGAAACCGTTTCGCCTAACCCGCCAGCAACTTCCGTTTTGCGCTATCGTTTCCCAATATGCTTCGCCTTTTCCCGGTTGTGCTCGGTCAGCGTTTTCGTGAAAATGACATCGCCTGCGGGGGTGGCTAAAAAATACAAATAATCGGTTTGCGCCGGCTCAAGCGCCGCTTCAATCGACATCGCGCCCGCGTTGGCGATCGGCCCTGGAGGCAGCCCTTTATGAAGGTACGTATTGTATGGCGAATCAACTTTTAAATCTTTGTAAAACACGCGCGCTTTATGTTTGCCAAGCGCGTATAAAACCGTCGGATCGGTTTGCAGCGGCATGCCTAGGCGCAGCCGATTGTAAAAGACGCTGGCGATTTTTTTGCGGTCGGCTTTTTCTGTCGCCTCCTCTTCGATCAGAGAGGAAAGCGTTAGCAGCTGGTGCGGCGATAGCTTCCGTTCCCCTCTTTCCTCTTCGTACGAAGCAAGCACCGCTGCCGTTTTGGCGACCATCGTTTCAATGATCTCAGAAAGCGGCGGCTTTTTGTCAGCGAATACATAGGTGGCGGGAAATAAATAACCTTCCAGCGGATAACGAACGTTCGGATGGAATACGTCTTTCGTTATGACACGCGGATACTTTTTCATTAACTGCTCGATGTACGCGCGGTCGTTCAGCTGCTTCATGACGTCTTCTTTTTTGTATCCCGTTCGCGCGGCGATGAGATCGGCAATCTGTACAAGCTGCGACCCTTCGGGGATCGTCAATTTCAAGCCAACTTTCAACGATTTCCCCGTTTGCAGCAGCGCTATGATGCGCGTCATCGGCATGGCCCGCGTCAGTTCGTACTCTCCGGCTTGAAACCCGGACTCGCGTTTCCAACGGATATAAAGCCGAAACACGCTAGCGCTTCGAATGAGCCGTTTTTGTTCGAGCCGCTCTGCGATTTCTGTCGCCGATGAACCGACAGGAATCGAGACATGAACCGGGGTGTGATCATGAGGATCGACCGGCTTGAGCGCCAAGCGAATATATAGAAAGCTGCCGGCACTGATCAACACAACCAGCGCCAGCAAAACGCTGCCTGCGATCAACATCCGTTTTCGTCCACGCCGCCCCTCGTTCCCTGTCCAATGCTTTTCCCCCATAGCGCACCTCCTTTCCCGTCCATCGGTCATATTATACTACAAGTTTTTGCATCTCTCGCCCTTTTTTCCGACAAAAAAGCGGCCGCCTTTAGGCAGCCGCTTCGGATCATCCCTCTTCATCTTCTTGTTCAGCACAAAACGTGTTCCACACTTCTTCGATCATATCCCACTCTTCTTCCGTTTCAATCGGAAGCAGTTCCCCTTCTTGATTTTCGTCAGCAGGGATAAACGCCGACACGTGCACTTCCGTTTCGCCGTTTTCATCTTCCGCTTCCTTGCTGACCGGATAGTAAAACACGTACGATTTCCCGAAATCGTCGGATTCAAACGTAAACAAAATTTCACAGAGCTGTTCGTTGCCTTGTTCGTCGACAACGGTAATATGGCGGTCTCCATGTTCCATTATGATTGGCCTCCCCTTCATCGTTTCCTATCCAAGTACGATTGCAAAATGACGGCCGCCGCCATTTTGTCGATCACTTTCCGCCGTTTTTTCCGGCTCACATCGGCAGCGATCAGCATCCGTTCGGCGGCCATCGTCGACAGCCGTTCGTCCCAAAGCACGACCGGCAAAGAAAACTCCTTGCGCAGCTTGGCGGCGAACCGCTCGCTCGCTTCGGCGCGCGGCCCGAGCGTGCCGTTCATGTTTTTCGGCCAGCCGACAACGATCGCATCGACGCCATATTCGTCGATGATGGCGCGCAGCCGCTTTAAGCCGTAGTCGCCGCGCTCTTCGTCGATGGCGATCGTCTCCAAGGCTTGAGCCGTCCAGCCAAGCTCGTCGCTGATCGCCACGCCGAGCGTTTTCGTGCCAAGATCCAATCCTAACGTTCGCATCGGTCAGTCCTTTCGTTGCCCCTGTAAATAGAATTTCACCAATTCCTCGATTAATTCGTCGCGCTCGATTTTGCGGATGAGGGCGCGCGCGTCGTTATGGCGCGGGATGTAAGCCGGATCGCCGGACAACAAGTAGCCGACAATTTGGTTGATCGGGTTGTAGCCTTTTTCTTGCAAAGCCTCATACACCGTCAGCAGCACTTCGCGAACGTTCGTTTCGGCCGGCTCTTCCGGAAAATGAAACTGCATCGTTTGATCAAACGAGCTCACCGTCTCCACCTCGCTCTTGATTGGGGCCATTCCTCCATCTTACATCCATTGTACACGATCCGCGCCATTTAGGAAATGGATTTGACCCACGTTTCGACGTAATCAAGCGCTGCCCCGACTTTGTCCGCGTCCTTTCCTCCGGCCTGCGCCATATCCGGGCGTCCGCCCCCCCCGCCGCCGCAGCGGGAAGCCACTTCTTTGACGAGCTTGCCGGCGTGATATCCTTTTTTCACTAAGTCATCGGTCACCGCAGCGATCAATTGGACTTTGCCTCCTTGCACCGCCGCCAACACGATGACCGCTGTGCCGAGTTTTTGCTTCAAATCGTCGGCCATCGCCCGCAATTGGTTCATGTCATTCGCCTGCACTTTCGCCGCCAGCACCGGCACGCCGCCGACGTCTTTGACTTGGCGGGCGAGGTGCTCCGCTTCCATACGGGCAAGGCGGGCAGCAAGCGATTCGTTTTCGCGCTCGAGCTCTTTCAGTTCGGCAAACAGTCCGTCAAGACGGGCATTCAATTCTTTCGGGCTTGTTTTCAATTTTTGCGCCGCCTCTTGCAAAATGGCGAGCTGTTCGGTCATCAAACGGTACGCCGCCTCTCCGGTCACCGCTTCAATCCGGCGCGTGCCGGCGCCGATGCCGGATTCGGAGACGATTTTAAACAGCCCGATAGCCGCTGTATTCGGCACATGGCAGCCGCCGCACAGCTCGAGGCTGTAGTCGCCGACTTTCACAACGCGGACAATGTCGCCGTATTTTTCGCCAAACAGCGCCATCGCGCCCATCGCTTTCGCTTCCTCAAGCGGTTTATAGAAAATGTTAACTGGGATACTATTCCAAATTTGTTCATTGACGATCGCCTCGATGCGCTCGAGCTCGTCCGGCTTCACTTGGCCAAAATGGGTGAAGTCAAAGCGCAGCCGATCCGGAGCGACGAGCGACCCCGCTTGGTTGACATGGCGGCCGAGCACGTCTTTGAGCGCCTGATGAAGCAAATGGGTCGCCGTATGGTTTTTCACGATGCGCGCCCGCTTCGCCTCATCAACGCGCGCCGTATAGCGGGCTCCTTTTTTCACTGCGCCGCGCTCGACGACAATCGAGTGAAGGTGCTGGCCGTTCGGCGCTTTTTGCACATCTTTGACGACCGCTCTCCCGGTCTCGCTTTCAAATACGCCTTGGTCGGCGACTTGACCGCCGCTTTCGGCGTAAAACGGCGTGACGTCGACGATGATCTGCGCCTCTTCACCGGCTTTCACTTCCTCGACAAGCCGTCCGTCTTTAACGATGGCGAGGACCGTCGACGAGGCAACAAGCTCATCGTAGCCGACAAACCGGCTTTCGTCTTTCAAATCGCCGAGCACGCCGCCTTGGACTTGCATCGAATCGACGTCTTGGCGAGCGGCGCGGGCCCGTTCGCGCTGGCGCTCCATCTCGCGCTCAAAACCGGCGTGATCGACCGTCATTCCTGCCTCGGCGGCGTACTCTTCCGTCAGCTCGAGCGGGAAGCCGTACGTATCATACAAGCGAAACGCCTCTTCCCCCGGAAGGACGGTGCTTCCTTGCGCTTTCGCCTTTTCGATCACTTCCGCCAAGATGGCGAGCCCCTCATGAAGCGTTTCGTGGAACCGCTCCTCTTCCGTGCGGATGACGCGAGCGATAAAATCGGCTTTTTCTTTCACTTCCGGATAGTAGTCGTACATAATTTCGCCGACAACCGGCACGAGCTCGTACATAAACGGGCGGTCAATGCCGATTTGTTTCGCGTAGCGCACTGCGCGGCGGAGCAAGCGGCGCAATACATAGCCGCGCCCTTCGTTCGACGGCAGCGCCCCGTCGCCGATCGCAAACGTCACGGCGCGAATATGGTCGGCGATCACCTTAAAGGCGACGTCTTTGTCCGGATCGTCGCCATACCGCTCGCCGGCGATTCGTTCGGTAGCGCGGATGATCGGCAAGAACAAGTCGGTTTCAAAGTTCGTCGGCACGTCCTGCAAAATCGAGCACATCCGCTCCAACCCCATGCCGGTGTCGATGTTTTTCTTCGGCAGCGGCGTGTACGTGCCGTCCGGGTTATGGTTGAACTGGGAAAACACTAAGTTCCATACTTCCAAATAGCGGTCGTTTTCCCCGCCCGGGTACAGCTCCGGATCGTTCGGATCGTTGCCGAACGCCTCGCCGCGGTCGTAGAAAATTTCCGTGTTCGGACCGCTCGGGCCTTCGCCGATATCCCAGAAGTTTCCTTCGAGGCGAATGATCCGTTCTTCCGGCAAGCCAATTTCGTTGCGCCAAATATTGTACGCTTCCTCGTCCTCCGGATGGACGGTGACGGACAGCCGTTCCGGATCAAAGCCAATCCATTTTTCGCTTGTTAAAAACTCCCATGCCCAATGAATCGCTTCGCGCTTGAAGTAATCGCCGATCGAAAAGTTGCCGAGCATTTCAAAAAACGTATGGTGGCGCGCCGTTTTCCCGACGTTTTCGATGTCGTTGGTCCGGATCGATTTTTGCGCATTGCAAATGCGCGGGTTTTCTGGAATGATGCGCCCGTCAAAGTATTTTTTCAACGTCGCGACGCCGCTGTTGATCCATAACAATGACGGATCGTCGACGGGAATGAGCGAAGCGCTCGGTTCAACCGCATGGCCTTTTTCTTGGAAAAACTGCAAAAACATGCGCCGCACTTCGGCAGATGTCAGCTGTTTCATGATCATCCTCCCCTTTCACCTTTATATAAAAAAACTCCCATCCCCTGCAGGGACGAGAGTTATGCTCGCGGTACCACCCTGTTTATGGGCAAAAAAACGCCCATCACCTCTTTGGCCGTAACGCAGCCTTGCGTCAGGTTTTGCCTGCGCTCCGGATTAGCCTTCTGTTGCCCTTCATCTGGAATTTCTTTCAGCCGCGGAAATTCCTCTCTGTGCGCGAGCCCGCGCGTTAAGATGGACTGCAACATACTCGATCCGTCATCGCGTTATGTATTCGCTTTTACATTGAAAAATTATAGACAAGCACCGCTCGTTTGTCAATGCAAGGCATAGCGCTCCTTCCAATGGATGATGGCCACTTTCAGCACCGCCGCCGTCGGAACGGCGAGGATGAGGCCGAGCACGCCGGCAAGCTCACCGCCGGCAAAGAGGGCAAGCATAATGACAAGCGGATGCATGTGTACGCTTTTGCCGACAATCAGCGGCGACAACACGTTGCCTTCTAAAAACTGTAAAGCGAAAATGATGGCCAGCACCACCAAGACCATTTTGAGCGATACAGTCGCCGCTAAAATGGCGGCCGGAATGGCGCCGATCAGCGGCCCGAAATACGGGATGATATTGGTCATCCCGATGATGAGCCCAAGCAAAAGTGGATAGTCCATGCCGGCAAGCCACAATCCGAGCGCCGCGGCCGAACCGATCGCCGCGCAGACAAAGAGCTGGCCGCGGATGTAACCGCCGAGCGACTCGTCAACGTCTTGTAAAAACGCCAGCCCCGGTTCGCGCCACCGCTTTGGCGTCAAATACCAAACGGCTTTTTTCAGCACCTCGACGTCCTTGAGCATGTAAAACACAATAAACGGGATCAGCACGAACGTCGCCGCCGAGCTGATCAGCGATTTCATGGCGCGAATCGCCATCTCGACCGCCGAGGCGGCCGCCCGCTCCAGCTCAGCGAGCATCGTTTCCACCCGCGTATGCACTTCCATCGGCCATGTCGATGTTTCATCGTGAATGTGGCGCACCCATTGGCGATATGTATTCATCAGCGAGGGCAGCTGTTCGTCCAACGCGCGCAGCTGAGCGATCAAAACCGGAATGCCGCGGTACAAGCCGTAGCCGACCGAGCCAAAAAACAGCAAATAAATGAGCAAAATGGCAAGCGCCCGCGGCACCCCTTTGCCATGAAGATATTCAACGAGCGGGTGCAGCAAATACGTGATAAACGCCGCCAGCAAAAACGGCGTCAACACCGTGGCGACAAAATCGATCACCGGCCACCAAACGCTTTTCATCCGGACGATTAAATAGACGATCACCGTCACCAACAGCCATTTGCCGATGCGGAAGAACGACTGCCATTGTTGCTCCCCCATCACCACACCTCCTACCGTTTAGTGTAGGGGATGCGGGCGGGAATATGCCTTTAGCGCTTTAGCACTATTTGACAATCACAAGGCACCGCCCCCGCGCAAGGCGAGGGCGGCAACGCCGTCAGCGGATCGCCTGCATCAAGCGGCGGCGCATTTTTCGCATCGTGCGCCCGTTCATCCAGTTGTTGCGCTGGGCCAACTGATACGCGGCGACACCTAACCCGACAGCCAACAGCGATGTCATCGTCCGGTTCATGACTGTCCCCCCTAAAGTTGAATCGTGCGCTCATAATCGTCGAACAAATCATCGAGAGAGCTTAACGTCCCGTCCTCCTCCACTTGATGGACATGGATGACTCCTTTCGAGACGGAAAGCTCGATGAAACAATCCCAGCAATAATATTGGTTGACGCCGATTTTTCCTAAATTTTTTCGTTTGCAGTTCGGGCAAATGAGCACCGACAGCCACTCTCCTTACTTTGTTGTGTCCACCATCACAACCCCTTCTTTCGCCGTGAACGGGGCAAGCTGCATTCGCTTCTTTCCTTCTGTCAAATCGGAAAAAAATCCCTCACTGATCTCGTATCCATCAATTCTGCCCCATTGCCCGTCGAAATATACGTCATCTAGCAATCCGATCGTCGTCCCGTCGGCGGCGACAACCATGTTGCCGGCGATGCCTCGTTCACCGTAAAGAGAGTGGCCGCTGTCAGAGGAAGGCAAGGGCTGGAAACTTCGCGCGTCGTCGATGAGCATTCGATCGTTTTGCAGCGCTCGCACGGCCGCAAGCGGCAAATAGCGGCGGCGGCCAAACAAGCCGCGCTGTTCGGCAACAAACCCTTGCACCGTGCCGTGGCTGGTAAACCAAACATCCGCGATCGTTCCGACGTTTTTCCCTGTCGCTTGTTCGTAAATGGGAAGACCTTTCATGTCGGAAAACGTTCGCATCGCTCTCCCACCTTTCCAGCCACCTTTAGCTTGACTCATCGCTCATAAAGTCATACGGCGTAACGTTTTCCATTCCGACGTTCGCATCCTCAAGCGGCAGTTCGACTTCGACAACCGGCGCCATCGCCGCCGTCAGTTTTTCCGCCAGCGCCGTCCGCCGCACCCCGTCGCTCTGCTTGGCGACGCCGGCCCGAAACGCTTCCTCTTCGCCGCATAAAATCAAAAATTGTTTGCTTCTCGTCACCGCCGTATACAGCAAGTTCCGCTTCAACATCCGATAGTAGCTTTTCACGACGGGCAAAATGACGATAGGGAATTCGCTTCCTTGCGCTTTATGCACAGAGCAGCAATACGCATGGGTGATTTGCGACAGCTCTTGCCGGGTGTAGGTCACTTCCACGCCGTCAAACGAGACAACGAGCAAGTCTTGCTTGTCGGTGTTCTCTTTCGCGTAAAAAATGGCAACGACTTCGCCGATATCGCCGTTAAACACGTTGTCTTCCGGCTGATTGACGAGCTGAAGCACCTTGTCGCCGACGCGGTACACCACCTCGCCGGCCGCCAGTTCCCGCTTCCCGGCGGATGGCGGATTGAAGAGCTCTTGAAGCGCTTTATTGAGCCGATCAATGCCGGCCGGGCCTCGGTACATCGGGGCGAGCACTTGAATATCTTTGACCGAAAAGCCTTTTTTTCGCGCATTGTCCGCGATTTGCCGGACGACATCCACGACTTGGCCGGCGCGGCAGCGAATGAACGAGCGATCCGCCTTTGGCGCGGTCAAATCGGGCGGCACGGCGCCGCGCTTTACCTCATGAGCGAGCTCGATGATCGACGATCCTTCCGCCTGACGGTACACGTCTGTCAGCCGCACCGAAGGAACGACACCGGACTCGAGCAAATCTTTCAGCACTTGGCCGGGCCCGACGGATGGCAGCTGGTCTTCATCGCCGACCAGCACGACTTGCATGCCGTTTGGCACCGCTTTGAACAGCTGATTAGCCAGCCATGTGTCGACCATCGACATTTCATCGATGACAAGCAGCTTGCCGGCAAGCGGTTCATGTTCATCGCGGCTGAACCCTTCCACTCCGTTCCAACCGAGCAGCCGATGAATCGTCGCCGCCGGCAGGCCGGTCGCCTCGCTCATCCGCTTGGCCGCCCGTCCGGTCGGGGCGGCGAGCACGACCGGGAACGGCTCACCTTGTTGGTAGCGGGCCGGATCTAACGATAAGCCGTTAAGAGCGGCGAACAGCTCGACAATCCCTTTGATGACCGTTGTTTTTCCCGTGCCCGGACCGCCGGTTAAAATGAACAACGGGGAGGAAAGCGCCCGCTGAATCGCCTCTTTTTGCTGGGGCGCGTACTGCATGCCAAGCCGCTCTTCAAGCGCCCCGAGCGCCAGCAAAAACTCCGATTCCGCAAACGGCGCCGCCGTTTGCCGGAGCAGCCGCTTGACGTTGGAAACGATGCCTTTTTCGGCAAAGTAAAGCGACGGGAGATAACAACGGCCTTGCTCAACGACCAGTTTTCCTTCTTCACTCAACATCAGCAGCGTCCGTTGAATGGCTTGTCCGTCGACCGCCCCGCTCGGCCGGCCATCCAGCAGTTCAGCAATGCGGCCGACCAGCTCTTCCTCGGCCATGTACACATGCCCTTCCTGCAGGCAAACTTGCTCGAGGACAAACAAGGAAGCGGCGCGCAGCCGAGCCGGGTGGCTTCCGGAAATGCCGAGCTGCCGCCCAAGCTCATCGGCGCGACCGAACCCGATCCCTTCAATGTCTTCGACGAGCTGATACGGATTGGCTTGGATGATTTCGATCGCTTCCTCGCCGTACGCTTGGTAAATTTTCATGGCCAGCTGGGGGCCGAAGCCGAGCTGAGCAAGGGTGATCATCGTCTGCTCAAGCCCTTCGTGGGCGCGGAGCGTTTCGTACAGCTGCTTGGCCTTTTGTTTGGACAGTTTCGGAATGCGCTCGAGCGCCGCTGGATCGCGCAAAATCACGGCAATCGCCTGCTCGCCGAGCGCTTCGGCGATAGCCGCAGCCGTTTTTTTGCCGATCCCTTTAAACAAGCCGCTTGATAAATACTGAATGATTCCTTCTTTCGTGTTGGGAAGCTGTTTGCGGAACTGGCTCGCCGCATACTGGCGGCCAAAGCGCGGATGATGGCGGAATTGACCATAAAACACATAAATGTCTCCCTCGCTGATCCGCGGGAAATGGCCGGTGACGATCACTTCCTCTTCAACCGGCGCTTCGTTCGTTTCCTCAACGCGAATGCGGACAACGGTGTAAAGCGTTTCTTCGTTATGGAAAATGACGGATATGCACGTTCCTTTAATAAAGGTGCACCCCTCAATGGCCAGCGTTTGCTGCTCTTGCAACAGCGATCCCCTGCCTTTACGGCGAAAGCCGCTTTTCCATCATTTTCTTTCCATACCCCGCCAGCACGTGGTCTGGCTTCGCCTCCAACGCGGCGGCGAACCAATCGCGGGCGGCAGCCGGCTCGTCCTTGTTCGCATAAATGACCCCTAAATTGTAGCAGGCGTCGGCATGGTGCGGCTTTAGCGCCAACGTTTTTTCAAAGCAACGCTTTGCCTCGTCAACATAGTCGAGCGCCGCCAAACAAAGGCCGAGCTGAAAGAACGCTTCGGCATCCCCTTCGTTCAATTCGGCGGCCCGCTGCAAATACGGAAGAGCGAGCCGCGGCATCTCGAGCCGCCATAGCGACATGCCGAGCATAAAATGCGTGTCGGCGTCATCGAGCCCCAGCCCGAGGGCCCGTTCAAACATGTCTTTCGCCTCGGCAAACCGCCCGCGCTGATAGTGGAGCGTGCCGATGCCATAGTAAGCGGCCGCGGCCCGTTCATCGAGACAAAGCGCCTGCTGGAAGAAAGCGAGCGCTTTCTCCTCTTCGCCGGCGGCGGCCAGCACGGTGCCGACGTTGATGTAGCCGGTCGGGTCGTCCGGGCGATCGTCCACCGCTTTGGAAAAGCAGCGGAGCGCTTCTTCGTACTCCCCGGCGCGCAAATGCGCAAGCCCTTGTTCATTCCAATCCGCCACCGCTCATCCCTCCTGACTATAGTTTAGCACATACGTTCGTTTTTTTCGAGCAATTGCAAAAACACCCCAACCCCAAGCCGGGTTAGGGCTTTCACCGCCGGTGCGGCAGCTTAGCGGTCAGCCGACATACCAAAGCTTTTCACCGTTGCGGAACACTTCATCGATCGTGCCGCCGCCAAGGCACTCCTCGCCGTTGTAGAACACGACCGCCTGCCCCGGCGTCACCGCCCGCGCCGGCGCATCAAACACGACTTCCGCCTTGCCGTCTGAAAGCGGGTGGACCGTCACGCCGACATCGGGCTGACGATAGCGGAACTTCGCCGTGCAGCGGAACGGCGCTTCCGGCTTGCGGTCAGACACCCAGTTGACATCGACCGCTTTTAGCGAGGTCGAATACAAATAGTCGTTTTCAAATCCTTGGGCGACATACAGCACGTTTTCGCGCACATTTTTGCCGACGACAAACCACGGTTCGCCGCTGCCGCCAATACCAAGGCCGTGGCGCTGGCCGATCGTGTAATACATCACCCCGTCATGCCGCCCTTTCACCTCGCCGTCGAGCGTTTTCATCACTCCCGGCTGGGCCGGCAAATAATGGCTCAGAAATTCTTTGAAATCACGTTCGCCGATAAAACAAATGCCGGTGCTGTCTTTTTTCCCGGCGGTAGCCAGCCCGGCTTCTTTCGCGATCCGGCGCACGTCCGCTTTGTGCAAGTGGCCGATCGGAAACATCACGTTTGACAGTTGGGCTTGGCCGAGCTGGTTCAAAAAGTACGTTTGGTCTTTGTTCGGATCAGCTCCACGAAGCATTTTATATTCGCCATCGCGAAACTCGACGCGGGCGTAATGGCCGGTGGCGACGTAATCGGCACCGATCGACATGGCGTGTTCCAAAAACGCTTTGAATTTAATCTCCTTATTGCACATCACATCCGGGTTCGGGGTGCGCCCCGCTTTGTATTCGTTCAAAAAATACGTAAACACTTTGTCCCAATATTGCTTTTCAAAGTTGACTGCATAGTACGGGATGCCGATTTGGTTGCAGACGCGCACAACGTCTTCGTAATCCTCAGTCGCCGTGCAAACGCCGTTTTCATCGGTGTCATCCCAGTTTTTCATAAAAATGCCGATCACATCATATCCTTGTTCTTTTAATAATAGCGCGGCGACTGACGAGTCGACCCCGCCGGACATGCCGACGACAACGCGCGTTTCATGCGGCGCTTTGTTCATGCGCTTCACCCCCTCTTCAGCGTTTTGTGAGCCGCTTCACAATTTTCACCGTTTCTTCCGCCGCCCGCTCAATTTGCTCCGTTGTATTGCCGAGTCCGAAGCTAAAACGCACGGACGAGCGGATGCGCTCCGACTCGTTTCCGCACATGGCAACAAGCACGTGGGACGGATCGATCGACCCCGCCGTGCACGCTGACCCGCTGGACGCGGCGATGCCCGCCAAATCCAAATTGACGAGCAGCGATTCGACGTTCGTTCCCGGGAAGGCAACATTGAAAATATGCGGCAGGCCGTCTTCGCTGCCGTTGACGATGAAATCAAGGCCGGAGGAGCGAAAAATCGTCAACATCGCTTCGCGCCAAGCCGCGTATTGCTTCCGCTTCTCTTCCCTCGTCCGCTCGGCGATTTCCACCGCCCGCGCCAAGCCGATGATGCCCGGGACGTTCTCTGTGCCGGCGCGCCGTTTCCGCTCCTGCTCGCCGCCGAAAAGAAGCGGTGTGATGCGGACCGTCTCGCGAACATACAAGGCGCCGCTGCCTTTCGGACCGTTAATTTTATGGCTCGAAAGCGACAACAAATCGATGCCGTACTCATTCACATCGATCGGGATCAGCCCGTACGCCTGCACGGCATCGGTATGAAAATACGCCGGGTGGTCGCGAAGCAGGGCGCCGATTTCACGGATCGGCTGAATCGTGCCGACTTCGTTGTTGGCGAACATGATCGAAACGAGAATCGTGTCATCACGGAGCGCGGCTTTCACGTCCTCGACCGACACGCGCCCGTGTTCATCGACCGGCAAGTACGTCACATCGAATCCTTGCTTTTGTAAATGTTCGCAAGCGCGCAAAACAGCGTGATGCTCAATAGCGGTCGTAATGAGATGGCGGCCGCGCTCACGGTTGGCCATCGCCGTTCCGATGAGCGCAAAGTTATCCGCTTCCGTCCCGCCGCTTGTAAACACGATTTCCGTCTCTTTCGCCCCGAGGCTGCGGGCGATGGCTGATCTCGCTTCGTCCAACGCCCGGCGGCTCTGCCGGCCAAAATAATGGATGCTTGACGGATTGCCGAACTGTTCGGTCATCGACTGAATCATGCCAGCCGCCACATCCGGATGAACGGGGGACGTCGCGGCATGATCCAAGTAAATCCGTTCCAACGGTCATTCTCCTTTCTTGTCGCCCGAACCTCTTCCGCCCACAGCGGCCGTCCCTTGCCCGAGCGGATTCCGCCCGTTAGGGGAACCGCCCGCTGCGGCAAACGGCGAGGCTTGGCCATGAAGGTGTAAATATGAAAAACACGTCCATGTCATCCGCTCGCGGTTGATGACATGCGACCGCTTGATCAATGGTTAAATATAAAACATGTATGCCCCTTCATCCCCGTCGCTATACTTCGCTAAATCTTCAAGCGTCGTGCTGTCGAGCACTTCCTCGACCGCATCGCGGATGCGGATCCACAGCTCGCGCTTCGCCGGCTCCTCCTCTTCAAGTTCCTCGACCGGGGTGAGCGGCCCCTCAAGCACGCGCAAAATATCACCGGCCGTAATTTTTGCCGGATGCTCGGCCAATACGTAACCGCCATACGCCCCGCGGATGCTTTTGACAAGCCCGGCGTTGCGCAACGGCGTCACCAGTTGCTCCAAGTAATGCTCGGACAAATTGTTCGCCTTGGCGATCGAGCGGAGCGAAATCGGACGGTCGCCGTACTTTTTCGCCAGTTCAATCATAATCGTCAATCCGTAACGGCCTTTGGTTGAAATCTTCATCATATCCCCCCTAACGACTTAACCCTTGCGCCCGAACGTTGGCGGCTCCCAACAAGCGGTCGGCCATTTTCCGGCATTGCGGCAGCGCCAAACCGGCGACCGAACCGATTGTGACGCAAAAAAGAAACGTGCCAAACGACACCGGACCGCCAAGCAGCCAGCCGACAAGCAACACGAGCGCTTCCATCATCACGCGAATGTATGCCACGTTCCATCCGGTCAACTCGGTCAAGGCGAGCATCAAACTGTCGCGCGGACCGGCGCCGACGTCGGCGGAAATATATAGCCCCATGCCGTAGCCGGACACGACGATGCCGACTAGCAGCATCGCATATTGTTCAAGCAGTTGTGGCGGCGTTTTCAGCGGTGGGATCATCATCCACACGTCAATCAAAACGCCGACAGTGACCATATTGAGGAAGGCGCCAAGCTGCGGTCTCCGCTTGACAAGCAGCGCCGAAGCCGCAAGCACCCCCATCCCAACGATGATCGACCACGTCCCGACCGTCAGGCCAAATGTTCGCTCTAAACCAATATGAAGGACATCCCATGGCGCACAGCCAACATCGGCTTTCATCGTCAGCACAATGCCGAATGACATGACGAGCAAACCGGCAAAATAAATGCTCCATCGCAGCCATGGGACCGAAGGATGGACCATCGCACATGCGCCTCCCTATCCAGTCAATCGCCGGTGTTATTATACCATAAATGACGCGCTCCGTTCACGGCCCAATCGCGCTTTCCCGCTTCAATTGCTCCAGTCGCCGGTACACTTTCGCATAATGTTTCTCGTCGCCGTGCTCTTTCGGCTCATAATAGCGGACGCCGGCAAGCGTTGACGGCAAATACGATTGCGCCACCCAACCGTTTGGGTAATCGTGCGGATATAAATAGCCTTGGCCATGTCCGAGCACGGCTGCCCCTTGATAATGGGCGTCTTTTAAATGGTCGGGAATCTCGCCAACCTTTCCGGCGCGCACGTCGGCGAGCGCCGCGTCCAACGCCTTGTAGGCGCTGTTGGATTTCGGGCTTAGGCAAAGCTCGATCGTCACGGTCGCGAGCGGAATGCGCGCCTCCGGCAGTCCGATCCGCTCCGCCGCCGCCACAGCTGCCTGCACTTTCACCCCCATCAACGGGTTCGCAAGCCCGACGTCTTCATAGGCGATGACGAGCAGCCGGCGACAGACCGCGACCAAATCCCCGCCTTCGAGCAGGCGCGCTAAATAATGGAGAGCAGCGTCCACATCGCTGCCGCGCACGCTTTTTTGGAATGCCGACAACAGCGAATAGTAATGGTCGCCGTATTTGTCATGAGTGAAGCCGCGATTGGCCGTGCACGAAGCAACGATTGCCTCATCCACATACAAACCGTCATCGCGTTCGTCGGCCGCCGCCACGGCCGCTTCAAGAAGCGAAAGCGCCGCGCGCGCATCGCCGCCCGCGGCTTCCGCAATTCGCCATAACAGCGCCTCATCGATCTTGACGGGCTGCGCTCCGAGCCCGCGCACCGAATCGGTAAGCGCCCGCTTTAAAACGATGAGCAAGTCGGCCGGCTCAAGCCGCTTTAATCGCTGAATTTGTCCGCACCGGCTACGGATCGCCGGATTCACCTCGTGAAACGGGTTTTCGGTCGTCGCCCCGATTAACGTGATCAGCCCGGATTCAAGGTGTGGAAGCAGCACGTCCTGCTGCGCCTTGTTCAAACGGTGAATTTCATCGATAAACAAAACGACATTGCCGGACCAGCGCGCCGCTTCGGCCGCCTCTTCAATCTCCTTTTTCCCGGCTGAGGTCGCATTGATGGCAACCAGCTCCCGCCCAGCCGTGCGAGCGATGGCGTAGGCGAGCGAGGTTTTTCCCGTCCCGGGTTCCCCATACAACAATAGCGAAGGAACATATCCTTTTTTCACCATTTTGTACAACGGCGTCTTCGGCCCAATCACATGCGCTTGTCCGACGATGTCGTCGATCGTGCGCGGTCGCATCCGCAGCGCGAGTGGCTCTGACCTGTTCCGCATGTCGTTTCCCTCCTCGTTTCATTGTACAGCGCCGGTCCGCCCGAATACAACCGTGCGGTGTCAAAAGGCGGACCGCTACGGTTCAAACTAAGTTTTGATTAAGTGCTGGCCTTGATTGATTGAGATCCAAAGACGGAACCGCTAGTTTCCCCCTTTTGTTTGGCATCGCCCATTGCCCCCGTGCCAAAGGGAGAAGTTTAAAGTGAAACAAGAACGGAAAAACTAGGATCATATCAACATTACATTTGTGGGGTGGACAGCATGAAAACGAGACAAGATGCATGGTCGCATGAAGAAGACGTGCTATTGGCCGAAACGGTGCTTCAATACATACGGGAGGGAAAAACACAACTCGCGGCCTTTGCAGACGTCGGAAAAAAGTTGCACCGAACTGCGGCGGCATGCGGCTTCCGCTGGAATGCCGAGGTGCGAAAACGCCATCTCGAGGCCATCGAACAGGCGAAGAAGCAACGAAAAGAGCGAAAACGGGCGTTGGAAATGATGAAAAAATGGCAGAAGGAACAAGATCCGTTCCCGTTTCCTTCCACAGGCAGCAGCCAAGAGGCGGAAGGGTCATCCCCCTTTCTCCCGGCTGCCCCTCTGACGCTCGATCAGTGCATTTCTTTTTTGCAGGCGCTGCGGCGCGATGCCAAACAGCTTGAAACGGCCGAGCAGGAAAACGAACGGCTGAAGCGGGAGCACGCCGAATGGCGGGCGCGCAATGAGCAGCTGGCGCAAAAAATTGAACGCCTTAAAGCGCGACAAACGACGGTTCAAGAAGATTACGAGGCGCTTGTCAAAATTATGGCCCGCGCCCGCCAACTCGCCGCCGAAGAAGGCGATCGCCTTCCGTTCGCGCAATGGCTTTTGGCCGAAGCGAGAGAACAAAACGAACGAGCCGCCCATTCGTAACTAGCCAAAAAGGGTGTCCCAAAAGGATCGGGACACCCTCTTTCATCGCTATATAAGCCCCAACTGCTTCTGCCGCACAATCGGTTGTGCCGATCTTAAAGGCAGACGACCTTTTGTCTTATCGCTATATAAGCACTAACCGTTTTCCCGCCACACGATAGGCTTTGTCTTTCTTGAGGGGAGATCGCCTTTTCGGTCAGCTCCTTTTTCGTCGCAATATAGACGGGTGTACAGGTCATCGACATGGCATGGCAAAGCGAGCAAACGCCGTGTTTGTTCGTTTCCCGCTTTCGCGACACTATCCTACCTTGACGACAGGCGACCGGTTTCCTACCGGCGAGCCTCGCTCACTTAGTCCAGCGACCGGCTCGTCACTCGCCGACGCGAGCAATCGGAATTTCCTTCAACAATTCCTGAATGACATATGACGCCATAATGAGCCCGGCAACGGATGGCACAAAAGCGTTCGATGACGGCGGCATTTTCGCCTTGCGGATCGGTGAGGCGTCATTGCCGACAACTTGGCGGACATCTTCGCGGATTTTCACCGGCTTCTCGTCAGAAAAGACGACCGGAATGCCGCGGCGGATCCCTTCTTTGCGCAGTTTGGCGCGGATGACTTTCGCGATCGGATCGGTGTGCGTCTTGGAAATATCGGCGATGCGAAAGCGAGTCGGATCCATTTTGTTCGCCGCCCCCATGCTGGAGATGATCGGAATGCCGCGCTTGAGGCATTGTTTCATCAAATGTACTTTATACACAATCGTGTCGGAGGCATCGATGACAAAATCGAGATCATAGGCAAAAAAATGCTCATACGTCTCTTCCGTATAAAACATTTGCAGCGCGATGACCTCGCACGCCGGGTTGATGTCGGCGATGCGCTCTTTCATGAGCTCTACTTTCGGACGGCCAATGGTCGAGAGCAACGCATGGATTTGCCGGTTGATGTTGGTGATATCGACGTTATCGCGATCAACAAGCACCAAGCGTCCGATTCCGGAACGGGCGAGCGCCTCGACGGCGAACGACCCGACGCCGCCGACGCCAAGGACGGCAACGGTGGCGTTTTTTAATTTTTCAAGCCCCTCAGGGCCAATGGCTAACTCATTGCGGGAAAATTGATGCAGCATCGTTCTCCTCTCCATTTGCGCAAAAATTGAGTGATACACCGTTTTTTATCGTACATGAAGCCCGCTTGTGTGGCAATGGGTCTTTTGCTGGCAAAACAAACGAGGCTGACCCGAGAGCCCGCCAAAAAGCGGACGTTTGAGTCAGCCCCACCATCGTGTTTATCGCTCTTCTGTACACTAGTCCCAATCGTGCCGTCGCTGCCTTCGTTTTGAACCCGCTCTCCCATAGGTGGGTGCCCTGTTCCAAGGTTTGCGCTTCCCCTGTGACGAAGGGGCGTGCACGCCGCTTGGAAACCCCGGACTCCCGGATATTGACTGTTCGGTCAAAACGATCGGTGATGCGACGAACACATTAGGACGGGTGGTTGATTGCTTATATTTTATCATATTTTTTTGTGTTTGTGAACACCTGCCGCTCATGTTTCCTTGCCGGCGAAGCGGCTATTCTTGGTCAGGCAGCACGACCGCCAAATGCAGCTCGTCCAGCTGTTTTTCGCTGACCGGGCTCGGCGCTTCCGTGAGCAGGCAGCTGGCGCTCGCCGTTTTCGGGAAGGCGATCGTATCGCGCAAATTCGTGCGCCCAGCAAGCAACATCACAAGCCGGTCAAGGCCAAGCGCGATGCCGCCGTGCGGCGGGGTGCCGTACTCAAACGCCTCAAGCAAGAAGCCGAACTGACGGCGCGCTTCTTCTTCGCTGAACCCTAAGGCGCGGAACATTTTTTCCTGCACGTCACGCTCAAAGATGCGGAGCGAGCCGCCGCCAAGCTCATAGCCGTTTAACACCAAATCATACGCCTGCGCCCGGACCGCACCCGGGTTAGTTTCAAGCAGCGGAATGTCGTCGCGCGCCGGCATCGTAAACGGATGGTGGGCGGCGTAATAGCGGCCTTCCTCTTCGTCATATTCCAACAGCGGCCAGTCCGTCACCCACAAAAACGCGAGCTTCGTTTCGTCGATCAAGCCGAGCTCCTTGCCGAGCCGAAGCCGCAGCGCGCCGAGGGCCGCAGCCACGACCGCCTTTTGGTCGGCGACAAACAACAGCAAATCCCCGTCTTCGACCGCCAGCGTTTGGCGAAGCGCAGCCTGTTCGCCAGCGGTGAAAAACTTGGCGATCGGCCCTTTCAGCTCATCGCCTTCCGCTTTCAGCCACGCCAGTCCTTTCGCTCCATAGCGGCCGACAAATTCGCCCAACGCGTCGATCTCCTTGCGCGAATAGCGGGGCGCCGCGCCTTTGGCGTTGATCGCCTTCACTTGCCCTCCCTCTTTGACCGTGCGGGCAAACACTTGAAACGCGGAATCGCGGACGATGTCCGATACATCGACGAGCTCGAGGCCAAAGCGTATATCCGGCTTGTCCGAGCCATAGCGGCTCATCGCCTCGTCATACGTGATGCGCGGAAACGGGCGCGGAATATCGATTCCTTTCGCCGCTTGGACGACCGCCGCCATCATCCGTTCGGTGACATCGATGATGTCTTCTTGATCGATAAACGACATTTCGATGTCAATCTGCGTAAACTCCGGCTGGCGGTCGGCGCGCAAGTCTTCGTCGCGGAAGCAGCGCGCGATTTGATAGTAGCGCTCAAACCCACCGACCATCAGCAGCTGCTTAAAAATTTGCGGCGACTGCGGCAAGGCGTAAAATTCACCTGGATGGACGCGGCTTGGCACTAAATAGTCGCGCGCCCCTTCCGGCGTGCTTTTCGTCAACATCGGCGTCTCCACTTCCAAAAAGCACTCGCTGTCCAAAAAGTCGCGCACCGCTTTCGTGACCTTATGCCGGAGCTCCAGCGTTCGAAACATGACCGGGCGGCGCAAATCCAAGTAGCGATATTTTAAACGCACGTCTTCCGCTGCGTCGGTGTCATCCGTGATCGCAAACGGCGGCGTTTTCGCTTCATTGATAATGTCGATGTGCTCCGCCTGTACTTCGATGCGGCCGGTCGCGATGTTCGGGTTGACCGTCTCCGGCGCGCGGGCGACGACCGTCCCTTCCACGCTCAGCACGTACTCGCTCCGCACGCGCTCAGCGGCCGCCAGCGCTTCAGCTGATACATCGGGGCTGGCGACGATTTGCACGATGCCTGTCCGGTCGCGCAAATCGATAAAAATGAGCCCGCCTAAGTCGCGGCGCTTTTGCACCCAGCCTTTGAGCACGACGCGCTCGCCGACCGCCGTTTCCGGCACTTCACCGCAATAATACGTCCGTTTCATTCGTTTACTCCCCCTCTCTCCTCGTTCGTTCTGTGAAAAATGAAACCAGTTCGCCGAACGGCACGTTCGTTTGTTCGCCGCTCGCCATCTCCTTGACGGTCGCGATTTGTTTGTCGAGCTCTTCATCGCCAATCATGACGACAAACGCCGCTTTGAGGCGGTCGGCTGCTTTCAGCTGCGCCTTCAGTTTTCGGCCGACATAGTCTTGATCGACGCGCAAGCCGGCGCGGCGCAATTGATAGACGAGGCGAACCGCTTCCTCTTTCGCCCGTTCGCCGAGCGCAGCCACATAGCAATCGAGCCCTTCATCGGTCGGAAGCTCCACCCCCTCCGCCTCCAGCGCTGCGAGCAGCCGTTCGATGCTTAGCGCAAAGCCGATCCCCGGCATTTCCGGCCCGCCGATTTCCTCGACAAGCCCATTGTAGCGCCCGCCGCCGCACAGCGTCGCGGCTGCGCCAAACCCTTCCGCTTCGCTCATAATTTCAAATGTCGTATGGTTGTAATAGTCAAGCCCGCGCACCAACCGCGCATCGATGACAAACGGAAGGCCAAGCATGGCCAAATAGTGTTTCACCTTCTCAAAATACGCACGTGATTCATCATTCAAGTAATCCAAAATCGACGGCGCCGTCGCCATCAGTTCATGATCGCGGTCTTTTTTGCAGTCGAGAATGCGGAGCGGATTCGTCTCGAGCCGCGCCTGACAATCGGCGCACAGTTCATCGATGCGCCCCGAAAAATGGCGCACAAGCGCCTCGCGATGCGCCCGGCGGCTGTCGAGGTCGCCCAAGCTGTTGATGACAAGCCGGATCCGTTTTAAGCCAAGCGCTTCGTAAATATGCATCGCCAACGCCATGACCTCGGCATCCATGGCCGGATCGCTGCTGCCAATCGCTTCGACGCCAAACTGGACGAATTGGCGGAACCGCCCGGCTTCCGGCCGCTCGTAGCGGAACATCGGCCCGCTGTAATACAGTTTCAGCGGCTGGTTCGGGCTGCCGTACAGCTTATGCTCGACGAACGCCCGCACGACCGGCGCCGTGCCTTCCGGGCGGAGCGTGAGCGCGCGCCCTCCCTTGTCCTCAAACGTATACATCTCTTTTTGGACGATATCGGTCGTATCGCCGACGCCGCGCAAAAACAGTTCAGTATGTTCGAAAATCGGCGTCCGAATTTCCCGATATCCGTACCGGGAACATAGTTCGCGGGCGACTTGCTCCACGTACTGCCATTTTTCGCTGTCTCCCGGCAAAATATCTTGCGTTCCTCTTGGAATTTGAAACGCCATGCAGATCCTCCTTTTGCTCAAAATAAAAACGCCCTGATCCCCTTGATAGGGACGAGAGCGTCATTCCCGCGGTGCCACCCTAATTGAAGCCATTCAGCTTCCGCTTGTCGCCGCTAACGCCAGGCGCGCGTTCCCTTTTACTGACGCCACGCGCGTTCAAAGGGAAACCTACGGAGTGTCTTTCGCTAAGCCATCATGGAGAAACGCTTCCAGCCTAAGGCGTTTCCTCTCTGGCCATGTGGGTCTTACCTACTTCTCTCCATCATCGGTTGTTCACTATCGCCCATCTGAATCGTAATTTTATATTACGGAGAAAGCGGACCGTTTGTCAAGCCGCCTTGAAAAAAAGCGTCCCGCCGCTTGGCCGGCCGTTGATGCAAAAGAAGGCGCCCCGCCTTGGCGGGACGCCGGGGTCGCCTTAATGGCGAATCAAATAATCGAACGCGCTTAACGCCGCCGTCGCTCCGGAGCCCATCGAAATAATGATTTGCTTGTAGGCGCTGTCCGTGCAGTCGCCTGCGGCAAAGACGCCTTCGACGTTGGTCGCGCCGCGCTTGTCGACGATGATTTCGCCGAAGCGGTTCCGTTCCACCGTTCCTTCCAGCCACTCTGTATTCGGCACGAGGCCGATTTGCACGAACACGCCTTGCAGTTCGATATGGTGTTCTTCCCCTGTCGCCCGGTCGACGTACGTCAAGCCGTTCACCTTATCCGTGCCAGTGATTTCCTTCGTTTGCGCGTTTTTGATCACCGTCACATTCGGCAAGCTGTACAGCCGCTCTTGCAAAACAGCGTCCGCTTTCAGTTCCGGAGCGAACTCCAACAGCGTTACGTGGCTGGCGATGCCGGCCAAGTCAATGGCCGCTTCCACGCCGGAGTTCCCGCCGCCAATGACCGCCACGTGCTTGCCTTCAAACAGCGGGCCGTCGCAATGCGGGCAGTAGGCGACGCCTTTGTTTTTGAACTCTTCCTCGCCCGGCACGCCAAGGTTGCGCCAGCGGGCGCCGGTGGAAATGATGACCGTTTTGCTTTTCAGAACGGCGCCGTTTTCCAGCTCCACTTCAATCAAGTCTTTTTTCGCAAGCCGTTTGGCGCGCTGGATCATGATATCGACATCGTACTGTTTGACATGCTCTTCGATGCTGGCCGCGAGCTTCGGCCCTTCCGTATATTTGACGCTGATGAAGTTTTCGATGCCGAGCGTATCCAAAATTTGCCCGCCAAACCGATCCGCCACGATGCCGGTGCGAATGCCTTTGCGCGCCGCGTAAATGGCGGCTGTCGCCCCCGCCGGGCCGCCGCCGACGACAAGCACGTCAAACGGCTCTTTATCGGCAAACGACGCAGCATCCGGCCCGCTTCCTAGTTTGGCGAGAATGTCTTCAATCGACATGCGGCCGCTGGCGAACATCTCACCGTTTAAAAAAACAGTCGGCACGGCCATAATGCCTTTTTGTTCCACTTCGTCCTTAAACGCCGCCCCGTCGATCATCGTATGGGAAATGTCGGGATTCAGGACGCTCATGATGTTGAGCGCTTGAACAACGTCCGGGCAGTTATGGCACGTTAAGCTCACGTACGTTTCAAAATGGTGCTTGCCCCGGATTTGTTGAATGCGGCGCACGACGTCTTCGCTCACTTTCGGCGGCCGGCCGCTCGCTTGAAGCAGGGCCAGCACCAGCGAGGTAAACTCATGACCGAGCGGGACGCCGGCGAACGTGATGCCGGTGTTTTCGCCAACCCGGTTGACGCTGAAGCTCGGCGTGCGTTCAAGCTTTGCTTTTTTCACTTTGATTTTCGGCGACATGGCCGTCAACTCATCGACTAAAGCAAGCATATCGCGGGAAACGTTGTCGTCTCCCGCGCTAACCGTCAAGACAATGTCATTTTCAAGCAATTGCAAATACTGAGCGAGTTGTGCCTTGATGTCCGCATCGAGCATGGTCAAAAGCCTCCTTAAATTTTGCCGACAAGGTCAAGGCTCGGTTTCAGCGTTTCACCGCCCTCTTGCCATTTCGCCGGGCAAACTTCACCTGGATGGTTGCGCACATATTGGGCGGCTTTAATTTTATCAATCAGCGTGCTCGCTTTGCGGCCGATGCCGTCGGCGTTGATTTCCACCGCTTGAATGACGCCGTCCGGGTCGATGAGGAACGTGCCGCGTTGCGCCAACCCTTGCTCTTCGTCAAGCACATCAAACATGCGCGACAGCTGGTGCGAAGGATCGCCAATCATGATGTATTCGATTTTGCTGATGGCCGGCGAGGTGTCATGCCATGCTTTGTGAGTAAAGTGCGTGTCGGTCGACACCGAGTACACCTCTACTCCCAATTCTTTGAATGTCGCATAATGGTCTTGCAAATCCTCGAGCTCCGTCGGGCAAACGAACGTAAAGTCGGCCGGATAAAAGCAGACGATGCTCCATTTGCCCATGAAGTCTTGTTCTGTCACCTCGATGAACTCCCCGTTGTGATACGCTTGAGCGCGGAACGGTTGTACTTTTTTCCCAACTAAAGACATTGCTTCATCTACCTCCTGTGACTGTTAATTTATAATAATTTTAAACCGATATTTATTATCATATAGAGACCCTTACTTTGTCAATACATATGCATTCGGAAATGTCCGTTACGGCAGACGGAACGAACGTCGCCAGCTCTTTACGGGCCTTGCCGCTCCGTCTGCTGTCACGGGCGAAACCGCTGCTTTTTTAGCATTTGCACCTCTTTGCCTGCGACGCCAAGCTCGGACGACAGCTCAAACGCACTACACTGGTCGTCAAGCCGCACCCACTCATGAAAATCGGCCGAAAGCACATCGCTCGTTCGGTGGGCCTGCTCCCCTCGCTTCGTTTGCCGCATCGCCCCCCTCCTTTCCGTTCGGATCAACCTGTTTTCATCATTCCCATTTCTTGTGAAAAATAAAAAAGAAACCGGAAAACGATTATTCGTTTCCCGGTTTCTCACCGCTGTCGATGATCAAGGTGACCGGCCCGTCGTTGATGAGCGACACGCCCATCATGGCGCCGAACATCCCTGTTTCGACATGGACGCCTTTTTCGCGCAGAAAGGCGTTGAACGCTTCATACAGCGGCAAAGCATGGTCGGGCTTGGCCGCCGCCATAAAATTCGGACGCCGTCCTTTTCGACAGTCGCCATAAAGGGTGAACTGCGACACGGACAACACGGCGCCGCCGACATCAAGCAGCGAGCGGTTCATTTTTCCTTCCTCGTCTTCGAAAATGCGCAAATGGGCGATTTTCTCGGCCAAATAGGCCGCATCGGCCTCGGTATCGCCGTGCGTGACGCCAAGCAGCACGACAAGCCCTGCCTTGATGGCGCCAACGACCCGCCCATCGACGGTGACGTTGGCTTCTTTGGCTCGCTGGATGACCGCTCTCACTTCTTCTCCTCCTTTTCGCCGCCGCTAGTTGTTCATCAAGCGCTGGACGGAATAAATGTCGGGAATTTGCTTGATCCGCTCCACGACTTTTTGCAAGTGGCCCAAGTTGTGAATGGCGATCGTCATATGGATCGTCGCGATTTTGTGCCGATGATCCGAGCGGCCCGAAACGGCGGAAATATCGGTGCGCGTCTCGTTCACCGCTTGCAGCACTTCATTGAGCAGCCCACGGCGGTCAAAGCCGGTGATTTCGATATCGACGTTGTACTCGCGCTCGCCGCCGGCTCCGCTTTCCCATTCGACGGTGATGAGCCGGTCGGCCGCTTCTTCCGTCTTGACGTTCGGGCAATCGGCGCGGTGGACGGAAATGCCGCGCCCGCGGGTGATAAAACCGATGATTTCATCGCCCGGCACTGGATTGCAGCAGCGCGACAGACGAATGAGCAAATTGTCGACACCTTGGACGCGAATGCCGAAGTCGCGTTTTTTTCCGGCCGGCAGCTTCGTCTCGGAAAACGCCTCGGCCAACTTGCGCTGCTGTTCCTCGAGATCGCGCTGCTTCCGCCATTTTTCCGTCAGCCGGTGGGCGATTTGCGCCGCCGTGATCCCATGATAGCCGACCGCCGCGTACATATCGTCTTCGTTTGAGAAGTTGAACTTCTCGGCGACGCGCTTCATATTGTCGGCCGTCATTACCTCTTTCGGCTCAAAGCCGAGGCCGCGCACTTCCTTTTCGACCATCTCTTTGCCTTTTTCAATATTTTCTTCGCGCCGCTGCTTTTTGAAAAACTGGCGGATTTTGTTGCGCGCCTGCGACGTTTTCGCCAGCTTCAGCCAGTCTTGGCTCGGTCCGTACGAATGTTTCGACGTTAAAATTTCAACGATGTCACCCGTCTGCAGCTTGTAATCGAGCGGCACCATTTTGCCGTTCACTTTCGCGCCGATCGTTTTGTTGCCGATTTCCGAATGGATGCGGTAAGCGAAATCGATCGGCACCGAGCCGGCCGGCAGCTCGATGACGTCGCCCTTTGGCGTGAAAACGAACACCATGTCGGAAAACAGGTCCATCTTGAGCGATTCCATAAATTCCTCGGCGTTGCTGGCGTCGTTTTGCCACTCTAAAATTTCCCGGAACCAAGAAAGCTTCTCCTCAAACGAATTCGGCTTGATCGTCTTCCCTTCTTTGTACGCCCAGTGAGCGGCAATCCCGAATTCGGCGATTTGGTGCATTTCAAACGTGCGGATTTGCACTTCAAGCGGCTCGCCTTTCGGACCGATGACCGTCGTATGGAGCGATTGATACATGTTCGGCTTCGGCATGGCGATGTAGTCTTTGAAGCGTCCGGGCATCGGCTTCCAGCACGTATGGATGATGCCAAGGACCGCATAGCAGTCTTTGATGCTGTTGACGATAATGCGCACAGCCAGCAAATCGTAAATTTCGTTAAACTGTTTGTTTTGCATCACCATTTTTCGGTAGATGCTGTAAATATGCTTCGGACGTCCGGAAATTTCGCACGGAATGTGCACTTCATTGAGCCGTTCCCGCACTTCTTGAATGACTTCCTCCAAATATTGCTCGCGTTCGGCCCGCTTTTTCTTCATCAAATTGACGATGCGGTAATACTGCTGCGGATTTAAATAGCGAAGCGCGGTATCCTCGAGCTCCCATTTGATTTTTGAAATGCCGAGCCGATGCGCCAGCGGGGCGAAAATTTCGAGCGTCTCATTGGCGATGCGCCGCTGTTTTTCCGCTGGCAAATGCTTCAACGTCCGCATGTTGTGCAAGCGGTCGGCGAGCTTGATCAAAATCACCCGAATGTCTTGGGCCATCGCCAAAAACATTTTCCGATGGTTTTCCGCCTGCTGCTCTTCTTGCGACTTATATTTGATTTTGCCAAGTTTCGTCACGCCGTCAACAAGCATCGCCACCTCGGCGCCGAACTCGCGCTCAAGGTCTTCTTTCGTCGCCTCGGTGTCTTCGATGACATCGTGCAAAAACCCGGCGGCGATCGTTGTCGCGTCCATTTTCAAGTCCGCCAAAATGCCGGCGACTTGAATCGGATGGATGATGTACGGTTCGCCGGATTTCCGGAATTGGTCGCGATGGGCGTGCTTCGCAAATACATACGCCTTTTTTAAAAAGGCGACATCTTGTTCGGATAAATAACAGCCCGCTCGTTCAAACACTTGCTCCGCTGTCAACACTTGTTCATTGGCCATAGGGTTGAATCACCTTTTGAATAAAATTCAGACTGCCAACACTGGACATCCATTGCCCCCACCACGTTACGGTTAATAAGAAAGAGCACTCGTGCGAGTGCCCCCTTTTTTCTTTATTATATCCGAAGATGCGAACGATGTCGACTGTGCGGCCTCGCGCTGCTTGCGCCCCGCTTTTCGCCGCTTCGCTCCCCGGACTTTCCGCGTTCTTCGTCCCGCCGCAAGCGCGATGATGGGAGCGCCTAACCGCTTGGCTGGCCCCATCAATCGCTAAAACTGCATGAGCGTCAAAATGTCGTACCCTTCTAGTTTTTGTCGTCCGCCAAGCTCCGTCAGCTCAATCAAAAACGCCAACCCGGCGACCACTCCGCCAAGCTGTTCCACGAGCTCGATCGTCGCGCGCATCGTCCCGCCTGTCGCCAGCAAGTCGTCGGTGATCAACACGCGCTGTCCCGGTTTGATCGCGTCTTTATGCATCGTCAGCACATCGGTTCCATACTCGAGACCATACTCAACGCGGATGACTTCGCGCGGCAGCTTCCCTTCCTTGCGCACCGGCGCAAATCCGACGCCAAGCGCATAAGCGACCGGACAGCCGATGATAAAACCGCGCGCTTCCGGTCCAACGACGATATCAATTTGCTTTTCACGTGCGTATTGGACGATTTGGTCGGTCGCGTATTTGTACGCCGACCCATTGTCCATCAGCGTCGTAATGTCTTTAAACAAAATGCCCGGTTTCGGAAAATCGGGAACGATCGTAATATATTGTTTTAAATCCATGATGCGCTTGCCTCCTCATTCGTTTGCGAACGAATCATTTCCGTCAAACAGCGTTTCAGCTGCTCGTAAGTGGAGTATAATAACTGATGTTCCGCCTCCAGCTCGTCCCGGTGCCGACGGTACGCCCGGGATTCGGTGAGATCGCGCTTTACAGGCTGGCGAACGAGCGTGATAACGCCGTTTTGCTCGCGCACAAACCCCAGCTCCAAAAAGACTTCGGCCATAAAATGGACCGTTTCTGTCGTCCAGCCGCGGGCGCGCGCCAATTCGCCGCCGCGTTCGGCGAGCGGGAACGAACGATGCTTATGCAAAAAGGCATAAAACCACTTGAAATGGTCGCGCGTCGGAAACGTGCGGAAAAATTGCCCTTCCGGCTGCGCGAACACGGCATAAATGCGCGCCGGCTGCCCGTTGCCTAAAAGCGCCCCCAACAAATCAAGCCGCGGTGGCAAATCAAGCAGCACGACATAGCGGCCGTCAATCGGCAAAGCCTCCGCCTCTTTCTCCGTCATGACGAAATGAAGCTCCCGGCAAAACGGCGCCAAGTCAGGGCGGGTTTCCGTCTGGCGCCGAAAGGCCACCAGCAGCCGCTTCTCCTCTGGCAGCCGCTCAAGAAGCGAATGAACGTCCCGGCAGCCGCGGGCATCAAACAGCTGCCAGCGGTTGACCGACACGTCGCATAGCGACAACTGCGGCTTCGCCATCCCGTTCCACTCGTTCACCAACAGCTCTCCCACGGCCGAGACGCACGTCCCCGGAGCGATCTCCTCGCACAATGGACCGAGGCCGAAGCCGATGACATCAATCGCCGCCTGCTGTTGCGAAAAGACTGCCTTCATATGGGCGCCGTTCGCCCCGACGCGCCGCATCGTTTCCACCGCGGCTTCTTCAATGAGCAAAAGCGGTCGCGGATTGCCGACACCGAATGGGGCGAGCCGCTCGAAACTGCGAGCGGCCGACAGCGTCAGCTCTTCGACCGAGCAAACCGCATCGATGAACGTCGGCGGGATAAAATCGTCCTCGACCAACGTCTCCGCCGCGATCGCGTTCAGCCGCTGCCGCAACCGCTCGACGTCGTCCAACGCCAAGGTCATCCCCGCCGCCATCGGGTGACCGCCAAAATGCGGCAACATATCGCGGCATTTGGAGAGACTGGCAAACAAGTCAAATCCGTGGATGCTGCGCGCCGAGCCTTTGGCGATGCCTTTGTCGCGGTCAATGGAGAGCACCACCGCCGGCCGGTAAAACTGTTCGACGAGCTTGGATGCGACGATGCCGACCACTCCGGGATTCCAGCCTTCGCCAGCCACGACCAAAACGCGATGCTGCTCCGGCGGATATTGGCGGCGCACCATGTCTGCCGCCTCATCGGCGATTTGCGCGACGAGCTGCTGGCGCTCGCGATTCCGCTCGTCCATTTCCGCCGCCAGCTGCATGGCCTCGTCTTCATCATCGGTCATTAACAGCGCCACCGCCGGATCGGCGCCGCCCAGACGCCCAACCGCATTCAAACGCGGCGCGATGGCGAAGCCGACCGTCTGTTCATCGATCTGGGATGGTTGGATGCGGCATTGCTGAAACAGCGCGCGCAAACCGATGCGGGTTGTCTCGCGCAATACCGCCAGTCCTTGCGCAGCCAAGAGCCGGTTCTCCCCGACAAGCGGCACTAAATCAGCAATCGTGCCGATGGCCACCAAATCAAGCAAATGGCGCGGCACCCGTCCGAGCAGCGCATGGGCTACCTTGAACGCGACGCCGACGCCGGCCAAACTATGGAACGGATATGTACTTCCGGGATGCTTCGGGTGAATGATCGCATACGCTTCCGGGAGCGAGGGCCCTGGCTCGTGGTGATCGGTCACGATCACATCAAGCCCCCACTCGCGGGCGGCGGCCACTTCCTTCAGCGCCGCAATTCCGTTGTCAACTGTCACAATGACGGACACGCCGCGCTCCTTTGCCGCGCGAAACGCCGCCAAGTTCGGGCCGTATCCTTCGGTAAAGCGGTTGGGAATGTAAAATTCCACCGCTGCTCCTGCCTCTTGAAGAGCGCTCACCATCACCGATGTGCTGCAAACACCGTCCGCATCATAGTCGCCATAGACGAGCACGCGTTCACCATGGTGAATTGCTCTTTCTAGGCGGCGAACGGCACGCTCCATCCCATGGAGCAAGAACGGATCGTGAAACGGCTGCCCAACGGGACGGAGAAACGCCTCCGCTTCCGCTGCTGTCCGCACGCCGCGACGAACGAGAAGCCGCGCCAGCAGCGGTTCGATGCCGGCTTCCTCCGCCAAGCGCCTCACCGCCTGCTCGTCGGGACGCTCCACCTCCCAACGCGTTTTCGCTTGTAACATGTCCCCCACCTCAACTCTCCCTATTATACAAAAAGGAGAAAAGAGCAGGCAACGACATTACGACTTTTTTTCCGGGTCGTACGGATTGATATGAACGAGCACGTTGCGGATGCGCGGAAACGTCAGCAGTTTTTCTTTCACTTTTTTTCCGATCCGGTGCCCCTCTTCCACGGTCAGCTGCGGATCAACGGCAATTTTTAAATCAACGATCACATCATGGCCATGCTCGCGCGCGTACAGCTCATTGATTTGCCGCACATCAGGGACAGACAACACCGCCGCGCGCAAGTCGGCGGTCTCCTCTTCATGGAGCACATGATCAATGGCCGTATGAATCGATTGACGTCCGAGATCCCAAGCCATTTTCAATACGAGCAAGGCGACGAACAGTCCGGCCAATGGATCGGCATACACGAGCCAGTCAATGCCCCACCTCCCGCCGGCAATCGCGGCGCCGACGCCGAAAAGCGCCGCCAGCGAAGAAAACACGTCGGAGCGGTGCTCATACGCATTGACGATCAACGCTTCGCTGTTTAACGTTTTCCCAAGCCGATACTTGTAACGGAACATCGCCTCTTTGGCGACGATCGACACCAGCAGGACGTAGACGGCCGCCATCCCCGGCGGCGCCAAGGGGGCGAAAAACGACAGGAAGGCAGAGCGCCCGATCTCCAGTCCAACGAGGAAAAGAAGCACGGCCACGATAATGGCGGCGATCGATTCGGCCTTTCCGTGTCCGTATGGATGGTCCTCATCCGGCGGACGCGCCGCCGCCCGCAACCCGACCCAAACGGCGAACGACCCAGCAACATCGGAAGCCGAATGAGCAGCATCAGCGATCAGCGCTTGACTTTGGCTCCACAAGCCGGCCGCCGCCTTGACGGCCGCGAGGATCAAATTGCCGACGATGCCGACCATCGCTGCCGTTTTCGCTTTGTTGAATCGCTGTTCGTGTTCCACGGACACACCTCCCATCTTTGCCTCTTGTTTTCATCAATTCGGATCAAAAAATCCCTCCCCTGCGCAACCCAGTCCCCCATCTTTTTCCTTTCGTTGTCATCGTCCCCCCTGTTCCACCATCATGGCCGGCGCCTCTTGCTCTCGTCTGTCGATGTTCCGCCGGCGCGGTTGGGCGCTGGATTCACGTTGTAGAAATCCTCTTGCTTTAGTCTGCCCATTTTCCGCCTCTGGCGACAAAAAAACGCCGAAAAAAGCGCGGTCGCTTTTTTCGGCGCAGTCATTACAGATGAGGCTCGGCTTCCGGAGCCGCTTTGCTCGCCCCTTTGCCTTTCTTGAGGGCGCTCCCTTTCCAAACAAGCCACAGCTGCGAAGCGATGCAAAGCGAAGAGTAGACGCCGCACACGAGCCCGACAAGCAAAGCGAGGTTAAAATTGCGAATCGCCTCACTGCCGAACAGCAGCAGCGCCACAACGGTCAGCAACACCGTCAAAACCGTGTTGATCGAGCGGGTAAACGTTTGCTGCAGGGCGCGGTTAACGATATGTTTCAAATCGTCAACCGTTTTTACTTTCCGTTTTTTCATCAAGTCACGGATGCGGTCAAAGGTGACGATCGTATCATTGATGGAATAGCCGATAATCGTCAATACCGCGGCGATAAACGTCAAATCGACCTCAAGCCGCGTCAAACTGAACACGGTGATGATGAAAAACGCATCGTGCAACAAAGCGATGATGGCGGCTAAGGCCATCCGCCATTCGAAGCGGATCGTCACATACAGAATGATGCCAATCGACGAGATGAGCACGGCAATGAGCGCGTTGCGCGCCAACTGCTTGCCGACGACCGGCGAAACTGTGCTGATATTCGGCTCGTGGCCGTACGTCTTGTTGAGCTCGTTTTTGATTGTCGCAATTTCTTTTTTGTCGAGCACCCCGATTAAACGGACGACGCCCGTTTTTCCGTCCGTCCCGGACAGCACGACATCCTCCGGCTTGTGGCCAAGCCGCTCAAAATAGTCGCCTAGCTCTTTCGCATCCAGCGGCTGGTTGCTCGTCACCTCAATGCGCGTACCGCTTGTGAAATCAATGCCGAGATTCAACCCGAGAGCAAAAAGGGAAATGACGCCGGCAATCGTCAAAGCTCCGGAAAAAATGAAAAAGGTTTTGCTATATTTGACAAAATCCCACCGGTCGAATTTCGTCGGCACTTCCGTTTCGTCGTTGACCTCGGCGATGTTTAAGATGTCCGACTTTTTCACGCCAAACCACTCGGGCTTTCGATCGAGCCAGCGGCTTGACACCAACAGCCCAAGCAGCAGCCGCGTGCCGTAAACAGCGGTGACAAAGCTGGCGACAATGCTGATGATAAGCATCGTTGCAAATCCTTTGACCGAGCTTGTCCCGTAAATGAACAGGACGGCGCCGGCGATGATCGTCGTAATGTTGGCGTCAAAAATGGTCGCAAACGACCCGCGGTTGCCGGCGCGAAACGCTGACAGCATCGACTTGCCGAGCTTCAGCTCCTCCTTGATCCGCTCGTACGTAATAATGTTGGCGTCAACGGCCATCCCGACCCCTAAAATGAGAGCGGCGATCCCCGGCAGCGTCATAACGCCGTTCATCCAGTCAAACAGCAGCAAAATCAAATAAATGTACACCGACAGCGTGATCACAGCGATGAGCCCTGGAAGCCGGTAAAACCAAATCATGAACAAAAAAATCGCCGCGACGCCGATGATGCCGGCTATGACCGTTTTTTGTAGGGCGTTTTTTCCGAACTGAGCGCCGACGGAGGTCGAGTAAATTTCATGCAGTTCGACCGGCAGCGCCCCGGCATTAAGCAAGTCGGCGAGCTGTTGGGCTTCTTTCACCGTGAAATTGCCGACGATCGACACATCGGTTTGATTGAACACTTGATCGACCGACGCGGCGGAAATGAATTTCGGATCGGCTTTGCCCGCTTCTTTCCGGTAAGAATCGACCCCTTCTTTAAAATCAAGCCAAATGACTAAAATGTTGTTGGGCGGCCCCATTTTGTATACTTTTTCCGTCACTTGCCGGAATTTGTCGGCGTCTTTCAATTTCAGTGCGACGCTCGGCCGGCCGTTTTCGTCAAACGACAGCTTCGCCCCGCCTTGGACGAGGTCGCTCCCGTCCATCAACACGTTGTCATTGACGTCGCGGAACGTCAATTTCGCTTGCGTGGACAAAATTTCGCGCGCCTCATTTTGGTCTTTCACCCCGGCGAGCTGAACGCGAATGCGGTTATTCCCTTCAATGTCCACGCGCGGCTCGCTGACGCCAAGGACGTTGATCCGTTTGTTCAGGGCGCTGACCGTGCTTTGCAATGTTTCGTGATCGATTTTATCGCCTTTTTTCGCTGGCTTCACCTCATAGAGCACTTCGAAACCGCCTTGCAAATCCAGCCCTAGCTTAATGTTATGTAAAATTCCTTGCGTCGTCGGCCCCATCACCCCAGCAAGCAAAAGCAGGAGCAGAAAAAAGGCGACGATGCGGCTGCGTTTAATCATTCAACATCCTCCTTCGATTCGTCTTCACGCCCGGAAGCTGGCGGCCACGATCCACACAACATCGATTCCGCTTTTCATTATGAATCAGCCGGCAGGAGCTGTCAACGTTCAGCCCTTACCGACGGCGCCCCGGGTATAGCGCCGGTCAAAAAGCGGCCACCTCCGCTCATAACAGCTCTTTCAGAACGCGCTCCAACTCATCGCCACCCGCCGCCTGCTGATAGGACTGCCTCGTTACAAACGCCATATACTCCCCCGGCGAAAGCGACAAAATATCGCTGACAAGCTCGTGCAGCTTCTGATCTGCCAATTCGCCCTTCCATTTCCGCGTCCATAAACATTCCCACAGCCCATCGATGGTGACGTGCTTGTAGCCGAGCAGCCGGAACTCCTCATATTTGCACTCGAGCGCCGGCAGGAGCTGTTCCCGCCACCGTTGTTTTTCCTCCATCTCCCATCCCCCCTCGGTGATTGTCGCCGATCAGCCTTGTCATGCTTGGCCATAGGCCTTGCATATATTGTATAAAAGAGAAAGGCATTTGAGAAGGCAGGGGGAAAACATGTCCAAATTTTTACAAGGAACTATGATTTTAATCATTGCCGGCTTGATCACCAAAATGCTCGGTTTCATGAACCGAATCGTCGTCGCCCGGATGATTGGCGACGAGGGAGTCGGGCTGTACATGATGGCGGTGCCGACGCTTGTGTTGGCGATTACGGTGACGCAAATGGGCCTGCCGGTAGCCATCTCCAAGCTCATCGCCGAGGCGGAAGCGACCGGCGACCGGCAACGGGTCAAAAAAATTCTCGTCGTCTCGCTCGCGACGACCGGAGTGCTGAGCCTCCTATTCCTGCCGGCGCTCCTTGCCGCAACGCCGTGGCTTTCGCGGACGATGTTCACCGACCCGCGCATCTATTATCCGCTCCTAGCCGTCGCCCCGATCGTGCCGATCGTCGCTATTTCATCGGTGCTGCGCGGCTATTTCCAAGGGCGCCAACAAATGAAGCCGTACGCTTACTCGCTCCTGATTGAACAAATCGTCCGCATCAGCTTGATCGCCTTATGCACGAAACCGCTGTTGCCGTACGGCGTTGAATACGCTGCCGCCGGCGCCATGGCGGCTTCTGTCCTCGGCGAACTGGCAGCCTTATTGTATTTATTGTTCCTGTTTCAGCTGAAAAAATCGATCCGCCTGCGGACGAAGTTTTTTCATTCCATTCATGCCGGCAAAGACACGTTCATCCGCCTGATGCGGATCGCCCTGCCGACAACCGGCGGCCGCTTGATCGGCTCGCTTTCTTGGTTTTTTGAACCGATCGTCGTTGCCAACAGTTTGGCGCTCGCCGGCATCGCCGCCTCCGCCGCCACCAAGCAATACGGCCAGCTCGTCGGCTATGCCTTGCCGTTGCTCACCTTGCCGTCGTTCATCACCTATGCGCTCGCCACCGCGCTCGTTCCGGCTATTAGCGAAGCGGTGGCCCAAAACAAACCGCTGCTCGTCCAATATCGGATCGCCCAAGCGATGCGCCTGTCGCTCGTCACCGGCGGACTGTCGGCGGTCGTTCTTTACCTTTTTGCCGAGCCGCTCATGCGATGGATGTACGGAACAGGCGAAGCAGCCATTTTTATTCAAGTGATGGCGCCGTTTTTCCTGTTTTATTATTTCCAAGGCCCGCTCCAAGCGGTGCTGCAAGGGCTTGATTTAGCCAATGTGGCAATGACGAACAGCCTCATCGGGGCGGCGGTGAAATTGGCGTGCATCTTCGTCTTGGCGTCGCGGCCGTCTTTAGGGATTATGGGAGCGGCGCTCGCCACCTCGGTGAGCACGGTGCTCGTCACCCTTCTTCATTTTGCCGCCGTCGCCAAAGCGACATCGTTCGTGGTGGACGCCCGTGACTATGTAAAGGCCGGCATCGCCATCATCGCTGCCGGCGCTGCCGGCGGGCTGCTCTTCTATCATCCGCCCGCCTCGGTGCCGCCGTCGTTTTGGACGCTGCTGGCCATGGCCGCGACCATCTTGTTGTATAGCGGCTTCCTGATCGCCTTTCAGCTCATCCGGCGCGAAGAGCTCATCTACCTTCCGGGTCTTGGATGGCTGGCGGGAAAAACAAAACGAAAATAAACGTCTAAACATGTCCGGCCGCGAATATATTGTGGTAAAACCGTTTTGTCCAAGGAGGGGTTGCGGTTGTCGCGGCTTGGCAGCGCGCTCGTATATGGGATCGCCACGATTTTCGTTTTGGCGGCATTGATCAGTTTTGTCGTTTCGCTGCTGCTTAAATGGACCGACATTCATGAATCCTCGCTGACATGGCTCGTTTTTGCCGCCTCGATGATCTCGATGTTTCTCGGCGGCGTCGTCGCCGGGGGAAAAAGCCAAGAAAAAGGATGGCTCGCCGGCGGGCTGACCAGCGTAGGCTTTACGTCGATCGTCTTTTTGTTTCAGTTCCTCGGCATCGACAAACCGTTTACCGGCGAACAATGGCTGTATCATCTCGCTTTCCTTGTCGCCTCCGCTCTCGGCGGCATCGTCGGCGTCAACTTGTCACCGTCACGCCGCGAGCGGGCGTGAACGAAAAACAGCGGCTGCTTTCGGTGGAAGCAGCCGCTGTGTTCATGGCAGGGCGGCACGGAGGGGGCTTTTTTTACGCCTTGTTTTCCGCCACGACTTCCCGAACCGCGGTGCGGTCAAACGTGAGCCGCGTGCCGTCGCCGGCGCGAACGATGATTTTATCCTCATCGACCGAGTCGATGATGCCGTGCAAGCCGCCAATCGTAACGATTTTATCGCCTTTTTTCAAACTCGCCTGCATTTGCTGGATGGCGCGCTGCCGTTTTTGCTGCGGGCGAATGAGCAAAAAGTAGAAAATCACAAGAAACAGCACGATCGTCAACAAATTGGCAATCGCTGCGTTCATTCCGTTTCCCTCCTTTCCGATGGCTAAAAGTTTTTTGCATTCGGCTTATTGAAGCCGTAGCGTTCGAAAAATTCCTCGCGGAAATCGGCGAGCCGATCTTCGCGGATCGCTTGTCTCACCTGCTCCATCAATTTTATCAAAAAATAGACGTTATGGTAAGACGTGAGGCGAATCCCAAATGTTTCATCACATTTGATAAGGTGGCGGATGTACGCGCGCGTATAGTTCCGGCACGTGTAGCAATCGCAGTTCGGATCGAGCGGCGAGAAATCACGGGCGTACTGGGCGTTTTTGATCACCACCCGCCCTTCGCTCGTCATCACGGTGCCGTTGCGGCCGATGCGCGTCGGCAGCACGCAGTCAAACATATCGATGCCGCGGATCGCCCCGTCGATGAGCGAATCGGGTGAACCGACGCCCATTAAATAACGAGGCTTGTCCGCCGGCAGAAGCGGCGTCGTAAACTCGAGCACCCGATTCATGATCTCTTTCGGCTCGCCGACCGACAGTCCGCCGACCGCATAACCAGGGAAATCGAGCGACACTAAATCGCGGGCGCTTTGCCGGCGCAAGTCCTCATATTCACCGCCTTGGACGATGCCAAACAGCCCTTGCTCGTTCGGGCGGCGATGCGCCTTTAGGCAGCGTTCCGCCCAACGGCTCGTCCGTTCGACCGACTGTTTCATATACTCGTATGTCGTCGGATACGGCGGGCATTCGTCAAACGCCATGATGATGTCAGCGCCTAAGGCATTTTGAATTTCCATCGCTTTTTCCGGCGATAAAAACAGCTTGTCGCCGTTTAAATGGTTGCGGAAATAGACGCCCTCTTCTTCGATGCGGCGAAATTCACTCAAACTAAACACTTGGAACCCGCCGGAGTCCGTCAAAATGCCGCGGTCCCAGTTCATAAAGGCGTGGAGGCCGCCCGCTTCCGCCACAATGTCATGCCCCGGCCGCAGCCAAAGATGATACGTGTTGCTTAAAATGACGCCGGCTCCCATTTCCTTCAGCTCTTCCGGCGCCAGCGTCTTAACCGTCGCCAGCGTGCCGACCGGCATAAACATCGGCGTTTCAAACGAGCCGTGCGGCGTGTGGAGCATGCCAAGGCGTGCACCCGTCTGCCGGCACGTTTTGATCAGTTCAAAGCGGATCGGTGTCGTCAACGTGTGGCTCTCCTTTCTCAAATGATGAGCATCGCATCGCCGAAGCTGAAAAAGCGGTACCGCTCTTGGACCGCGACTTCATACGCGTGCAAAATATGTTCGCGCCCAGCGAGCGCGCTCACGAGCATGATGAGCGTCGATTTCGGCAGATGGAAGTTCGTCACCAGCCCATCGATACCTTTGAACTCGTAGCCCGGATAGATGAAAATGTCGGTCCAGCCGCTTTCCGCGACAAACCGGCCGGCGTGCCTGCCGGCGATCGTCTCGAGCGTCCGTGTCGACGTCGTGCCGACGGCGATGATGCGGCCGCCCTGCTCCCGAACGCGGTTTAACGTCTCCGCTGTTTCTTCGCTCATTTGGTAAAACTCGGCGTGCATATCGTGCTTTTCGACGTCGTCCACTTGCACCGGCCGGAACGTGCCAAGGCCGACATGAAGCGTAATGAAGACGATTTGCACCCCTTTTTCGCGAATGGCATCAAGCAGCTCTTCGGTAAAATGCAAGCCGGCGGTCGGCGCCGCCGCCGAGCCGATTTCGCGGGCGTAAACCGTCTGATACCGCTCCGGATCGTCAAGCTTTTCTTTAATATAGGGCGGCAGCGGCATTTCACCGAGCTCCGCCAGCACTTCATAAAACAAGCCGTCATATGAAAACTCGAGCACCCGTCCTCCGTGTTCGAGCGTATCGAGGCAAACCGCCTCCAGTTTTCCGCCGCCAAAAGTGAGCTTCGTTCCCGGTTTGACCCGTTTGCCCGGCTTGACGAGCGTTTCCCAGCGGTCGCCATCAAGCTGCTTTAAGAGCAGCACTTCAACCGTTCCGCCCGTTTCCGCTTTTTCCCCATAAAGACGCGCCGGCATGACGCGCGTATCATTTAAGACGAGACAATCGCCCGGATTCAAGTACGAAATCATGTTGCGAAACGTTTCATGACGGATGGCGCCGGTGCGTTTATCAAGCACCATCAGCCTCGACGCCGCCCGATCTGGAAGCGGCGTTTGCGCGATCAATTCTTCCGGCAAATGAAAATCAAACAGCTCGACTTTCATGATGTTCCCCTTCCTTCAGCGAAATCGTCCGAGCACATAAAAAAGCAACGACAGCACCACACTGAGCAATAAGGACGTCACGATCGGAAAATAAAACGTCATATTCCCTTTGCGAATGACAATATCCCCCGGCAAACGGCCGAGTTTGATAAACTGCATAACAAATCCGACAATGATCAGCACGGCGCCAATTGTCATAATCAACTTCGGCAAGCTGTTCACTGCTTCGGAACCTCCATTCCTAAGTGGGCGTAGGCGGCCGGCGTCACCACACGTCCGCGCGGCGTCCGCTGCAAGAGGCCGATTTGCAGCAAATACGGCTCATACACTTCTTCGATCGTTTGCGCTTCTTCGCCAATCACCGCGGCGATCGTCTCGAGGCCAACCGGACCGCCGGCGAATTTTTCAATCATGGCCGTCAACAGCTTATGGTCAATGTGATCGAGCCCGAGCCGGTCGACTTGCAGCCGCTCAAGCGCTTCAACGGCCAACGGAAGCGAAATTTCCGCCTCCCCGCGCACTTGGGCGAAATCGCGGACGCGGCGAAGCAAGCGATTGGCGATGCGCGGCGTGCCGCGCGCCCGGCGAGCGAGCTCAAACGCGGCTTCACGGGCGACAGCCATATGCAAAAGCGCCGCCGTTCGCTCAACGATTTGCACGAGCTCATCGACGCGGTAATATTCCAAGCGGCTGATGACGCCAAACCGGTCGCGCAGCGGAGCCGATAGCGCCCCCGCCCTTGTGGTCGCCCCGACGAGCGTAAACGGGGGCAAGTCAAGGCGAAGCGAACGCGCATCCGGCCCTTTGCCGATCGTAATATCGAGGCAATAATCTTCCATGGCCGGATAGAGCACTTCTTCTACCGGGCGCGGCAAGCGGTGAATTTCATCAATAAACAACACATCACCCGGCTCAAGGGAAGCGAGCAGCGCCGCCAAATCGCCAGGCCGCTCGAGCGCCGGCCCCGACGTCGCCCGCAGCTTAACCCCCATTTCGTTGGCGATCACGGCAGCGAGCGTCGTTTTTCCAAGCCCCGGCGGCCCATACAGCAACACATGGTCAAGCGTCTCCTGACGCAGCTTGGCCGCCTCAATAAACACTTTTAAATTTTCCTTGACTTGATTTTGGCCGATGTACTCCTGCAACGACTGCGGCCGCAGGCTCGGCTCGAACGCTGCTTCCCCTCCTAACACCGCGCCGGATACGAGCCGTTCGTCCACCGGTCATCCCTCCCTTTCGATCATCCGCCTCGCTGTCGCGCTTCGTTCCACCCAAACAAGAGCGCCTTTGGAGGCAGCTGCCGCACTCATTTCAACAACATAGCCAACGCTCGTTTCACGTACTCCTCTGTCGACAGCTGCTCAAGGCCGAGCGCTGGAACGATCTTTTCAATTTCCCGCTCCGCATAGCCGAGCGTCTTCAGTGCGGCCACCGCCTCGGCAAGCGCCTCGGAGCGCAACGCAGAGGCGCGCGCGGCCGAAGACGCCGGGAACGTCCCCAGCTTTCCTTTCAGATCCAAAATCATTTGTCGGGCCGTCTTTTTTCCGACCCCCGGAAACTTGCACAAAAAGGCTTCATTTTCCTCTTCAATCGCCCGCACCACCTCGTCCGGGCGCCCGGCCGCCAAAATGGCGAGACCGCCCTTCGGACCGATGCCCGACACTTGCAAAAGCTTGGCGAACAACCGGCGTTCCTCGCGCGTTAGAAAGCCGTATAGGGCGCGCACATCTTCGCGAACGTATTCGTATGTATAAACCGTCACCAGCTTGTCGCGGCTTTCCTGAAAAGCAAATGGGTTCGGCGTAAACACCTCATAGCCAATGCCCTGATGGTCAATGACGATATACTCGGGACAGACATAATCGATATACCCGCGGATAAACTCGATCAAGGCGATGCTCCTCCCCTTCTCTTGCTTTTCCATTGTATCATACGACAGAGGATCGCAAAAGGGAACAGCGGCAACCGGATGACAAAAGGAAATCCCGCAATGCTTATTCGCACGGCGGGATCGATGCACAATGGGAAAACAAAGCGGGCGCAAACCCCATCCTCTTGAGGGAAAACTATGGCGCGCCAAAGATGGGAGAGGGGGAAGCGCTTTATTGGGCAACCGCAAAATGGCGATACAGCTCAATCACTTGTTCATACCGTTCTTTGGAGAGGACGCGAATTCCTTGCCGCAACCTTTCCTGCTGGCGGCTTTCGAGTTTTTTCACATCAATCTGAAAAAACGACTGAATAATCGGGCTGGACCGCCCCGGCCTGCCATTGAAAATGGATAACGTGCCATCGTCAGTGATGCCAAAATAGCCGTTCGCTTTCAAGAGCGGAGAAATGTCGTTGACCGTTTTCCGAAACACGATCGTCCGGTCATCGAGATCAACCAGCTGCCAATCGCGGTACTTTTTCCAGATGTTCGTCAATGAATCAACCGTCTCCGTCTTTTTCTCCTCGCTGATTTCCCCGTCCAAATAGTGCTGCTGCAAGACGATCGTCATGCTGACAGGGGCGGAGGACGCCCGCTGGCCCGGCAGCACAAGAGCGACGGTCAACAGCAGGATGGAAAGAACTCGCATCGCCTGTTCCTCTCTTCCCAGATGATGATTCGTTTGCATCATTAGTTTCGCCGACAGGATCCATTTTATTCCTGCCGCGCTCAGCTTTTTTGCAAAGCGAGCTGCTGGCGGTCCAAAAAGTGGGGCGGGTATTCGAGCCAGCGGCGCTCGATCATCATGTTGGCTCCATCTTCTGTGAACGCGCCCGCTTTGGCGATCAAGCTGGCATACAAAGCGATAATATCGCGCCTTAAGCTCACCGCCATCGCCGCTCCGTATTCGGCCGTGCCAATGGCGGACAGCGCGTTAATCACCGCCATCATCAGCTGATCGGAAAACGGCGGCTTCGTGGAATCGGTGACCGTCACATCCGGAGACATAACCGCCGGCACGTTGCTTTCCCGCAACACGTCATGAACGGTGTTCATAATATCGGAACAGACGCGCACTCCGCGCAGGAAAAAGTTGCGGATTTCCGGGTCAACAGCCACTTGGGCAAATCCGGTCAGCGTCGCTTTGCCGAGTTCGTTGTTGCGCGCTGTCGTAAACAAGTGCGCCACCTCAATGGCAAGCAGCGGGCGGCGCGGGCCGAACCAGCCCGTCAAAAAGCGCTGCTTTTCAATAAACTCGGCCTGTTTCGGATACACGATATACGGCGGGCGAATGTACACTCCTTTTTCCAAAAGAACATGACGGGTGCGGTCGTTGAACGTCACGGCTTCATTTAAAAACGCGCGGAACAAATCGGCGATATCTTGGCGTGACGATAAAGCGATTGCTCCGCTGTGCGCAGCGAGGCCAAATTTCGTCATATAATACATGTACTCTAAGTAGAAGATGTCGCTAAACAGTTTCGGGGCGCCGGAATAAACATGCTTCTCAACCGGATAGCCGACCGGCTTGGCGATGCCTTCGGCGGCAAACAGCTGCTCAATGGCGCGCAAATGCCCGTTGGCAACGTTCAACATTTCATCAAGGAGCGGACGAATTTCATCATCGGTCACCGTTTCGGCAAAATGCGTCAACAAACAAGCGACAATGCTGTCATGGACATACGTGCTCCAAAGATTAGAAATTTCTGCACTCGTTAACGAAGTCACATTTCCTTCCACCAGCGTAGCACCTCCTTATTCCCCGTTATTATGTTTCATCCTTTTTTGGTGTATGCCACACGGACAAAAAAATCCGCCGGCCTCTTCACCGACGGAGTTACGCTTCATCAAGCACCGATTCATCCAAATTATGGTATATGTCTTGCACATCGTCATCGTCTTCAAGCGTATCGATCAGCTTCAGCATTTTTTTCAATTCATCGCCGGATAAGGCGGTGTACGTTTGCGGGATCATCGTGATTTCGGCGCTCGCAAACGTGAATCCTTGCTGTTCGAGCTGTTCTTTCACTGCCTCAAACGACTCGGGCGCCGTATAGACTTCAAACGACTCGTCCGTCGTTTCCATCTCTTCGGCCCCTGCTTCAATCGCCAGCAGCAGCAGCTCGTCTTCGTCTACATCGTGCTCCCCGCGGTCGATCACGAGCAAGCCTTTGCGTTCAAACAAATACGAAACGCAGCCCGTTTCCCCCAAGTTCCCGCCGTTTTTGGAAAAGGCGGCACGCACGTTGGCGGCGGTGCGGTTCTTGTTATCGGTAAGGCAGACGACCATGACGGCAACGCCGCCCGGCCCATACCCTTCGTAGCGAATTTCTTCATAGTGAGTATGCTCTTGGTTTCCGGTCGCTTTTTTAATCGCCCGTTCAATGTTTTCGCTCGGCATGTTGGCGGCCTTCGCCTTTTCGATCACAAGGCGCAGGCTCGGATTGGCTGCTGGATCGCCCCCACCGTTTTTAGCGGCCACGTAAATTTCTTTGGCCAATTTCATAAACAGTTTGCCCCGCTTGGCATCTTGGGCATTTTTCCGCCGTTGGATATTTTTCCACTTCGAATGTCCAGCCATCGATAGCTTCTCCTCTCATCACAACGGAATGTTCCGATACTTACTATACCAGAAAACAAGGAAAATGTCAGCCGAGCCCAGCGCGAGAAGTTCTTCATCTTGGAAGCTTTCACGGCAATCAGCGAACGAACGCTTATTCATTTTTTTACGGGAAAGGCAATATCATATCTAGGAGACTGGTGATTGAAGGGAGCAGACCGCTTACCAACCTCGTTTCTCAAATAGAAAAACTCCGTATCGCCTTTCACCCGCTCCCCCCATTGCTTTTTAGGTCAGCCCCTACTTTTATACAGCGTGAATCCCGACTCACGATTGTTTGAAACGATGCCAAGCGCGCAATCGTCCCTTATCCATTTGATAAACCTCATCGCAAAGAAGATTGATATCTTCAGAGTTATGACTTGATAAGAGAATCGTTACATTTTGCCTTTTTAAATTTTGGATTAAATTTCTTATGTCCGCTACGCCTTCCTCATCTAATCCATTCATCGGCTCATCTAAAATAAGAAGATTTGGTTTTTCCATAATCGCTTGCGCTATCCCCAGTCGCTGCTTCATTCCTAAAGAATAATATTTGGTGGGTCTTTTATCTTCGGGATCTAATCCTACCATTTCCAAAGTTCTTTTGATTTCTTCCAACGAAATCAGCTGATTAATGGAAGCCAATAGTTTCAAATTCTCAAGAGCTGAATAATGAGGAAGCAAACCGTTTTTATCTAACAACAACCCTATGTTTTTAGGAAATTTACCTGAGGTTATCGGTTCACCAAATATTTCAACAACGCCTGAGGTAGGTCTTATGAGTCCAGCGATCACTTTAAACAACATCGTTTTTCCCGATCCGTTCCTCCCTACGATTCCACAAACTTTCCCCCTGCCAACTTCTAAATGAATATCGTTTAAAATCGTATGGCCCTTTATCTCTTTATTAAGATGTTCAATTTTTACTGCACTGTCATTGTGGCTTTTCATCGTATCCCCACCTTACAGTGTATTCTTATTATGTAATAGACTGTCAATACGCTTATAGCATATATAGTGAAAGAGTAGGATCGCTATAAAAATAGCGAAGAAATAGTACGTCAATGACCAAGCAAACGAATAAAACTCTAGGTTTCTTCGGACAAGAACGCCCTGCGAAAACGGCAGCCATTTATTTACATATGGCGAACTTTGGAGGAAACCTACCGATATGAAAATAAACATAATCGAAACGCTAAAACCTACTATTGCGTTGTTAGCCAATATTGACACGACATGGCTAATTAACACAACGAAAAAAGTCAACAAAATCAGTAAAACAAATTGAATGAACATTAGTTTTAAGGGAGGGTAAGTTTTCAACAAAGAACTACCATTTAAACCAGCACGTATGCTTTTTTCGCCATTTGTCACATATGATAATAGGATTGAAATGAAGTAACCTATTGAATAGTAAATAACGATAAATAGAAAATTAGCCGAAATCACCCCATTTAGCCATAAAGAAAAATTACCTACTCTTGGAAGTATCCAAAGATTGTTTTCATTTAGTTGTTTATTCAAAAAATTACCACTGAAAATGTAGATGGGAGTTTGATGCAACAACCATCTGAACAAATCGAAATGAAAATAAGAAGGTCCATAGTAAAATATGATTAAAATAGAGACAGCACTGGCATTTTGTAAATTATAAAAATTGAATGAAACAAAATGAAAAGCTACAAAAGTTAAAAGAATGATGAGCATATTTCTCTTATACAACAAAGTGCGAAGAAAGTACTTTAAAAGACGTAAATATTTCATGATCGCCTCCGATGAAAATCCATCTGTTTTCCCCTTACCATTCCTATACAAAGTAATAGGGCCAAAATGGTTCCCCAATACATGATCGACTCGATGACGTGACTATAAACTGAGCCATCCATTTTTCCTAATAAAACATGATAAACAAAGGTAAACCGGTAAAAGAAAGCGATTTTACTTAAATATACAACCATACTCATCCCATTAAAACCTAGTGCGATGATAAAGCCAATGATATTATTTTGGACGATCAAGGTGGCAACAAAAAAAGTAATTCCCAACGTGAGAAGAAATAGATAAAGGAAGAGCAAACTAAATAATACTAAGGTCAATGGCTTTATATTGTTATATTGTAAAAAGAAATGATATACGGCCTCCCCATACTCACTCCACCTGTTTTCAAATTTCAATGTCAATAATGATTCAAGAATGCAAATAAAAGCCGACGCTAAAACAAACAATAACGTTGCGATGCCCATACTGATCACAGAAGTGTAAAACCATTTCGCACGGCTCCCCAACTTAATCATTGCATAGTGATCAAACGAACGAAAAGCGGTGAAAGGGAAGATACCAATTAAATAAATGAGTGATAAAAGAAAGAAGACATGAAAAAAATCATTCAATGAAAATAATAATAAATCAAAAACATTTTTTTCCTCTTTGTACATCAAAAAAGAATAAAAACGAAATAGACTACTGATCATGAGAAGCAAAAGAATCGTATAAACAAACTTCCTACTATAAAGAATAGTAAGCCATCTAATGCTAATGTTCAAACGACTCCGCATGTTTGACAGCTCCTATAAAAAATAATGCGACTCCTATGCCCAACAATATCAAATCGTAAAGTGCGACGTATGAAATCTTCAAATTAGAATCATACTCCAAATCGAATAACATAGCGGCATTCAAGAATTTGTTGATTTGAGCTAACAACGTTCCAGAAATGATATAAAAAGCAAAAGGAAAAACAATGGTTAAATAATGATTACGAATTAATGTCGATATACCAAGGGCTAAGGTTGAAAAAACAACCCCGCAAACAAAACTATTCAAAATCATGATCAAAACAAATAAAACCGGTGAGTGCTCGTATACTCGGCGCAAAACCGTTATATTTAGAGTATCTACAACCGACACATCAAATTTTTTGATCAGTAAAAAGATGACAAATGAGACAAGCAGACTCGATGCCATCACATAGCCACTTGCTAGTCCGTTTACCAGCAGGCGAATCAACAAATATTTTTTCCGGCTCATTCGATAAGATATATAGTGGATGAACCCCGTACGAACATCTGTTACATAAGAAGCAGCAAATGGTAAAGAAACTAACACGGGAAACAATAAACTTAATATAGCTGACGTTCCCTCACTATACGAGTACATAAATAAATAAATGGCGTTTACACCTGGGTACTCATGAAACAAAAACTCAAAAGATCCTATAAATATGCAGGCGAATATGAGCAGTTGACTAATGAGCATGTTTCGTGAAAAAAACGCCCTTTTTAACTCGCTGACAAAATATCCATTTTTCATAGCAGCTCATCTCTCCCTTATAAAGCAAACAGAAGCACCGTGAAATAAGCTTCATCACCTGAGTATCCGCTACTTATAGATAAAATTTGTACACACAGTTTATATAATTGGACAGAAGATGAAAAAATCCTCCTAAAAATAACTGTATTGGTGTATAGCATGTCCCGTTTATCCTCTGACAAGCTGGCCCGGTGGCAAGAAGAACGAATCATGCCTACGAAAACAAAATTGCCACTTATGCATAAAAACCCGCGGATCTCCTGTAGAATGAAAACGCCAACTAACATTCGAAAGGAAAGTCTCCATACAAGGCACTTTCATTTTCCATCAAAACGCAAATTCAAGAATAACATGGCACCCCACAGCGGAAAGCGACGCTGCACCGGCTGGAGGCGGACGGCCGCGCCAAAAAGGAGCTGACCCAAAAGGCGATCTCCTCTCAGAAGCTGGTGATTTACTCGTGGATACGGCTTTGCCATCTCATTTCTCAACTAGAAACACCTTGTTGCATGAATCCTAATTTTCAGGCGTTTCCCCATTGATGAAGGGAAGCAACGGTTGTTCACCAGCCTTCTCAAGAAAGCCCCAACTCGTGTGGCAGGGAAGCGTCTAGTGCTTCGATATAGCGAGGAGAGAGGGTGTCCCAGTCGTTTTGGGACACCCTCTCGATCGTTCAGCTTGCCCGGCTCGTTCGCACTATCGCGTATTTTCCGGCCGTTCTTGAATCGTATCGCCGATAAAAATGGTACGCAAGTCGCGGTCAATTTCCTCTCGGTTCACCGCACCGCCGTGGCGCATCGTGTTGTCGATCGAACGAACGCGATGGTACATGCTTGGGTTGGACGTGACGCGCACCCGCTTGCCGCCGACATGCGGAGCAACCGCTTGGGCGACGCGCTGTTCAACGCGCTCCGGATGGCGGTCGGCGGTCGTGATCGCGATCAATGCTTGGCCGCCGTACACCACCGCGCGAGCATCCTTCACCCCGCTGACCGCTGCGGCCCGGCGAGAGAGCTGTTCGGCCAAGCGGCCGTCATACGTTCGATAGTAGGACGGATGCGGGTCGACGTTTAGCGAGTGTAGATGCCCGTGGTAATTGTAATCGCCATCGCCAAAATCGACATCGGGCGGAAGAGCCGGCACGTCCGTGTCAAAGCGGGTCGCCGCCGGTCCGCCAAGACGGCCGCCATCCGTCAAATAGTCGGTCGCCGGCCCGCGCCGCGTCCAGAGATACCGGTTGTCGTAGTTGAGCGCGTTCGTGCCATAGCGGCCGTAGCGGAAATCATCGCTCCGTTCCGTCGAGTAATAGCCGATTGGCCTTGCGCTGTCGTTGTAGCGTTGTGCGCCTTCATTTCCTTCCTGATCATTAGCGCATGAAGCAAGCAAGCCGGCCGCTGACAGCGCAGCGAGCCATTTGACCGCTTGTCTCAATGGAAAACCCCCCTTGGTTTCCTAAGCCCCGGGCTGGCCACAAACCAGCCTTACGTTTAGCTTGTGGAAAAAGGGGAGGCGTTATCGCTGTCAGTTTCCGCCAAGATCGGCAGACCATCAACGAACGGCATCTTGAGCAGGCGTTATCGCGGCCCGTTCCATGAAAAGCGCTGTTTCTTCCATCATGGGCGGCCTATGCGTTATCGCTGTCCGTTCCCGCCGGCCGCCATTCATCCCATCTACTCTTTGGGCTTTGCCCTGCCCATTCCTTAAGATGAGACACGTCTGTCGGAAATGACGTTAAAACTTCGGCGGCGCTATAGCGAGCTGCCGTTTATGATGCGAACGTTCGTGCAGCTGTTCAATAATGTTCCGGTCCCGCTCTGGGATATCTTCTCCTTTCAAATATTTGTCAATCATTTCATATGTCGTGCCCATCTCGCTTTCGTCCGTCTGTCCTTCCCATAATCCGGCGCTCGGTGCTTTTGTGATGATTTCTTCGGGAACGCCGAGCACGCGAGCCATTTCCCGCACTTCGCCTTTGGTGAAATGAATGAGCGGCACTAAATCGACCCCGCCATCGCCGTATTTCGTGAAGTAGCCGGTATGCCATTCGGCGGCGTTGTCCGTGCCGACGACAAGATAACCGTAGTTGTTGGCGACCGCGTACAACGTCGTCATGCGCAGGCGCGCCCTCGTGTTCGCATCGCCGAGGCGCGCTTTCTCCTCATTCCACTCCCCGCGGGCTTTCAGTTCGACTTCCACGGCGCCGAACAGCGCCTTATGCGCCTCGGTCAAATCGATGACCAAATGGCGAATTCCGCAGCTTTCCACCACTTTCAGCGCATCTTCCATGTCTTTTGGATGGCTTTTACACGGCATGATCAAGCCGAGCGAATCGTCCGGAAAGGCTCGCCGAATCAAATGGGCGACAACCGCCGAGTCAATGCCGCCGCTGATGCCGACGACCGCCCCGTTCAGACCGGCCGCCGCGACTTGTTCCCGCAGCCATTGCACAAGCTTGTCAATCGTTTCTTGCATTCACCTTCGACCCCTTTTCCATCGATTTCATTTCTCATGTTTTATTTTAGCATAGCGCACAGGCGGCGGACAAACCGCTCCCGCTTTTCCCTGTCGATCGCCAAGCAGCGGCGACGTTCGACGGCCGGCCGCCACTCCCGAAAGATGTCAGCCGGGAAAAGGAGGGCATGCAAAAACCAGCGCTTTTCCAGCCAGTGGCGAAGCGGAGCGAAACGAGCGAGCGCTGAGTACGACCAGCCGATGTGCGGCAACAAGCGGTTGGCATATTGCCAATAATCCAGCCCGGGCGAAGCCATGGCGGCGGCATCATAGTCAATGAGCCATAAATGGCCGGCAGAACACAAAAAATTATGCGGAGCGACATCGCCGTGAATGATCGCCACCGGCTCTGCCGCCAACTCAGCGGCATGCTCGGCGCACGTTGCCAAACAATCGCGCGCCCAGCGCTGCACAAACAAAATGTCTTCCTTTTCCATGATGGTTTCAATGAGCGGCAAGTGGCGGCAAAACTCATCATAGCGGCGGCGCCATTTTTCATACAGATGCAGGCGCGGCAGGGCGCCGGCCGCTCGCTCCGTCCGAACAATGAGCGCAGTCGCCGCATGGTAGCGCCGCAAAAGAGAGAGGCCGGCGGCGGCAGCGCGTCCATCGGCGAGCGAAAGCGGGCGCCCGTCCTTTACGTACTCCATCAGCAGCCAATAGCTCCCGCCCGCTTCCACCACGCCTCCGCAGCCGATCGGCGCGAGAGCAGGAGCGGCCAAAAACCCGGCGCGCCGCAAAGCCGAAAGCAGCCATGCTTGCCGCCAAGCGGCCGCAAACGAACGATACGCTTTGGCCACCCACGTCCCTTGCCGGGCGGCGATGGCGATCACGTGCGGTTTCAATGCCACCGCCTGCTGAATGTCAAGACGGAAGCGGCGCTCAAGAAGAAAAAAGAGACGGCGGGCAGCGTCTCTTTCCATTCCGTTATTCGTTATCGCCATGTTCGCTCTCCTCATCCGGCGGCTCGCCAAACAAACGCGGGCCAGCCTCCGCAGGCCAAAACGGCGGCGCCGATCCAGGCGGGTTGGCCGGGTAACCACCTCCAGGCCACTGAAGCACAGGCGCAGTTGGCGGCAGCGCATACCCATGCGGAGCGGACGGAATGTATCCTCCGTAATACGGTGCCGGCGCATAAATGGGCATATAGCCCAATGGCGGATAGCCGGACGGCGGCGCGTACGTTGCCGGTGCGCCATAAACGGGCGCCATCGGGGCAGGATGAACGTAACCGGCGCCGATCGGCGAGGGGAATGGAGGGGCGCCGTGCCCGACCGGCGGCAGAGCTGCCGATTCATCGCTGCTTTCTTGAATTCCAGGAAACGGCGCCGAACTGCTTTCCGGGCTGTCGGCAGCGGCCGGTGATGAATGTGGAATAGGCGGCGCTGTCGGCAGCGGCGGGGTGTAATATCCCGCTCCCGGCCAGACCGGAACTGTCGACACGTATCCTTGATTCGCTCCAAACGTCGGCGGAACGAACGGAGCGTTAGGAAGATGGGGCAGCGGCGGCGCCTCATCGCTTTCTTCCGCCTTCCATTCGTTCGGGCTCTCGCCGTTCTCCTCTTTCATGACGTCCGGCAAAATGTTGCTCGGCTTCGGCGGGAGTGGGGGCGCCGCAGCCCAAGACTGGGCAAACGAAAGAGGAGGCGGCGGCGTCACCGGAGGAATGGTGTGCACGAGCGGAGGCGTAGAGGCTTTTGCCTCGGCTTTCGCTGTTTCTTTTTTCTCCTCGACCGGTTCCGCCGCGGCGGGATTGGCCGCTTTGTCCGCTTGCTTCGGCGCCGGCGCTTCGTTGACAGCCGCGGGCGCTTCGTTCACCGGAACGTTGGGGAGCTCATTAACGGGAGCGGCCGCCGCTTGATTTGCCTTCGCATTCGGTGCTTGGCCGATCGGCATGCTGGATCCTGTTTTCGCTCCGGCGTTCGCTTCGTTGGCCGCTTGTTTTGCTTTGTCAACCGGGGCGGCCGGCGTGTTGTTCGCCGCTTTCGGGGCAGTCGGCAGTTCGTTCGCCATTTTTGGCGCGGTCGGCAGTTCGTTCGCCATTTTTGGCGCGGTCGGCAGTTCGTTCACCATTTTTGGCGCGGCCGGCGTGTTGTTCGCCATTTTTGGCGCGGCCGGCGTGTTGTTCGCCGCTTTCGCCGGAGCTGGCGTTTCGTTTGCCGCTTTTGGTGCAGTCGGCATTTCATTAGCCGGTTTCGGCGCCACTGACATGTTGTTTGTCGGGTTCGCTGCGGCCGGCGTTTGATTGGCGGCTGGCGCTTCTCCAATAGCGGCGTTGGGGGCCGAGCCGAATTCCGCTTCAAGGTCAATGGAAACAAACGGTTTCGCTTCGGTGTACGGGTGTTCTTTCACCTCGATTTTTTTGGGCGACGCCGTCGTCTTCGCCCCTTTTTTGACCGGAACGCCGGCCGTTGGCACTTTGATTTTCATGCCAGGCATGATGAGATTCGGATCGCTTAGGTGGCCATTTATTTTTTTCAATTGTTCAAAATCGACTCCATATTTTTGAGCGATTTTCCAAAGGGTGTCTCCCTTCTGAACAATATGGATTTTCACTCCGTTCCCCTCCTAAACCGAGACTGTCGGTGCTCGCTCGAACCATTGCTTGTTTCCGGCTAGTGTCTTTCAACACAATGTATGAGCGGAATGAACGATTTATGATAAAAAAATCCCTAGCCGAACGGAAAAGCTCCCGTTCAGCTAGGGAAAGCGAAAGATGCTTCGTCGCAATCGGACGGGCACCTCTTTCTTGCTGATTTTCGCGCCCCATGCCTCGTACGTCGTCGCAAACGGACTGGGCCCCTCCCGTTGCTATAAACGTACCAGCTGTTTCTGTTGCCTTATTGTAAAAATCTCCCAAAATTTCTCTAATTGAAAAGAGATCGAATCAGCATATTTTGCACGAAATCACCAGCCTTCTAGGAGACCGGTGATTTAAGGGGGCAAGCCGCTGATCAAGACCGTTTCTCAAATCGAAAAGCCTTGTCGCATTAGGATTACCTTTCAAA
>JAAROH010007650.1_pt1 | contig 73066 bp, 67 predicted proteins | sample 7248631 | NCBI WGS metagenome assembly JAAROH01 (sample SAMN09772309, study PRJNA484901) | compost metagenome | isolation source: Vermicomposting unit | place: India | reverse complement strand
CGCATAAGTGCTCTTGCGGCTCTGCTCTCGCCTAAAGGCTCGGCAATCGCCGAGTGTTTTTTATATTATGTTAAAGAGGGATTTGTAAGGGAGTAAGTACGGGAGACTACTTAACTAGTAAAAGTGGCCCGAAAAAATGAAGTACTGAAGTTTCCTGCAAGTGATGAAACTTTACTAAAAAATGATCTGTAGAGACTATTGAGCTTGTCGTAGAAGGTTCACCAATTTCGATAATACCCAAATGAATGTTGTGATTAGATTAGCCTTTGGGAGAATGGAATGATTGTACAGAATGCGGGATAAAGGGGCTTTGATGAAGTGGAAGGAATTATACAGTTAGTTGTCATATTCTTCGTACTTGGTGCTATTAGTATATGGGTTAACAAAAACCTACCGAAGTGGATTGGAAAAGTAGGGGAAAGAAGAGTCCAAACAGAAATTGAAAAACTTGAAAAGCTTAAGCCAAATCAATATAAGGCATTTCACGATCTATACATACCAAAACAAGCGGGTGGATATTCACAAATTGACCATATAGTCGTCTCTGAATATGGAATTTTTGTTTTGGAAACGAAAAATTATGATGGTTGGATCTTTGGTGAGGAAAATAAAAAATATTGGACCCAAGTAATCTATAAAAGAAAAGAAAAATTTTTAAACCCCATTTGGCAAAATAAAGGCCATATTAAAAGCTTAAAGGAGTGGTTAGGGCCTGAGTTTGAATCGGTACCGTATTTTTCAATGGTTGTATTTTTTAAAAGTGCTTCGTTTAAAACAGAAATGAATTTTAAGGAAGCTGAAGTAATCTATGTAAGAAACTTGATTAAAACAATTGAACAGTATCAAACGACAGCTATTAGTAAAGAAACAGCCGAAAGGATATCTGATAACTTAAATAGATTGATGATAGGAAATAAAAACAAAAAGAAGGAAATTGTAAAACAGCATGTACAAAATATTAATAACGCTAAAGGGAAGCAAAAGGCAAATGTCGATAATAGTAAATGCCCAAAATGCGGTGGGAATTTAAAAGTTAAAAATGGGAAGTATGGGAAGTTTGTTGGATGTAGTAATTATCCGAAGTGTAGGTATACTCGAAAAGAAGTTATTAATCCCGGTAGTAAAAAAATACAACAAAGTAGTTCAACTTAAGGAGTTTGAGGATTGTGCCCTCAAACTTTTTTTATGAGAAAATTTAATAATCATCATTGTAATTTTAATTGTTTTTTGAAACTGAAGCACGTAGAACAGAATAAATCATTTTTATAGTAGATTTTAATTTGGAAAGATGCTTTATCGAGCCAATCTAATCCATTATAATAGTAGTTAGTAAAATAAATACTAGAACCTGTATGGAGGCACCTTTATGCCAATACATAATAAACTTGTCCGGGATCGAATTCCGGAAATAATAAAAAGCACTGGTAAACTAGCTGTTACGAAAATTTTAGATGAAGAGGAATATGTCACCGAATTACGTAGAAAAAGTAAAGAGGAACTAGATGAATTTTTGAATTCAGAGACAAACGAAGAGGCCTTGGAGGAATTGGCTGATTTATTAGAAATTATACACGCTCTTGCCAAAGTTCATGCCGCTAATATCGATAAAGTTGAGCAAATTCGTTTGAAAAAGGCTGAAGAACGAGGTAGTTTTGATGAACGGATTTTTTTAATAGAGGTCCTCGATGAATAAAATTGAGCTAATACTGAACTGTCAGTCATTGCTTCAGCAAATAGTAATTTCTGCATCCTGAAACATTATAATACAGAAATGTTGGGAATATGGTATAAAGGAATTAAAATATAAAAAAGAAATATAAAAAATAAGGGGATAGTTAGATGGGAGAATTGACTTTTTCATCTTTAAAAGATGAATTGGAAGAATTAGTTGCTTTTTTTATAGAAAATACGTGGGAATTTCATCGTGATCCTTATCCGTCAAAATATAAAATTATGCAATCGTTTCGTAAAGGCTGGTTTCAGGATGAGCGGGCAACATTTTGGATAAATAAAGATGGCGAGAAAATCGGATTGATTATTCTAGATGATATAACGGATTCAATTCCTTTATTTGACATCCGTTTGGCAACAAAATGGAGAGGAAAAGGTTACGGAACCATAGCGGTTAACTGGATAAAAGACTATATATTTAATCTTCCTGATAAGAAAATACGAATTGAGGCCTATACCCGTTATGATAATATACCGATGCGAAAAACATTAGCAAAATCCGGATTTGTGAAGGAAGGCTACTTAAGGGATGCATGGGAAAATGATGATGGATCGCTTATGGATGCGATTATATATGCAGCAACTCGATCGGACTGGGAAAAAGGTATCATTACACCGATTAAGTTGAATAAAGAACCTTTTTGAAAATAATTAAATATGGAATAAATCTCGAAGTTCTATTTAAGGGATAATTCAAGCACTAAAGCAAATCAGGAGAAACAATAAATATGTTTATTAATAAGAATTTCACAAACCTACTATTTGGAAGATTTTTAATTAATCTAGGAGATAGCCTATACTATATAACTATAATGTGGATGGTATTTGATCTAACAAATAATACATTATATACAGGAATTGCCGGTGCATTATTTATGTTACCGGAAGTTTTTTCCTTCCTTTATGGTCCGATAATTGATCGAGCTAACAAGAAAAACATCTTAGTGCTGTTTTCACTATTACAAGCTCTATTCCTTTTCATTATATTATTCATTTATGCTAATGATCTATCCATTTATGCTATTTTATTAGTCTTACCCTTTTTGGCTTTTTTATCTGAATTTACTTATCCAATCGAAGGAACTTTAATACCAAAATTTGTAGAAAAAAAAGATTTAACTAAGGCAAATTCAATGATGTCAGTTGCTGCTAATGGGGTAGATCTATTTTTTAATGCAATATCTGGAATTTTAATTGCTGCAACCTCTATTTATACTATTTTAGTGGGAAATATTTCAATTTTTATCCTTGCAACTATCTTTTTTTCACTTTTAAAGATAAAGGGAAATACAAAAACAGAGAAAGATCAAGGAGAATATACGTATTTTTCAGATTTAAAAATGGGTCTTAAGTTTGTTAGTAAAAGAGAAATATTAGAATTAATGATTCCATTTTTAATTCTAAATTTTTTGTTAGCAAGCCTCACCGTAAATTTACCAGCTATATCACAGGAAAGTTTTGAATCCGCTTCTTCGTATGGTATTTTACTTACAGCTTCTGGTCTAGGAAGTATGGTAGGAGCGATAGTTAGTGATTTCGTTAGTAAGAGAGTTAAATTTGGTGCAATTGTGATTGGTACTATAATACTTTATGGTGCTTTTTGGCTTATTGGGTTATCAATTGGAGGTCATTTTATTTATCTATTTGCATTTCTAGCCAGTATTTCAATAGGTGTAATAAATGTTATTTTTTCTGTGCTTTTTCAACAATTACCACCGGAAAATATGATTGGAAGAGTTGGAACTGCAATTAGTAGCCTTACCACATTATTTATGCCGTTAGGTGCGCTATTGGGAGGAATAGTTCCACAGCTAATTGGCTCAAAACCTTATGTATCTGGGATAGCAATTTTTATTATGATTCTAGGAGGTTCCTTAGTTTTTGTGAAATCTATTCGAACCAAATCATATATAACAGAAAATTAACGCTTCTTCGTTTTTAAATTGAATATTAATGTCTTTCTTTTTTCATAAATGAATCTGTTATTCCTGAGCTATGCACTTGGTTTTCTGTTATTTTTAGTTCGTTTCGATATCTAAGTCTAATGTTGCCCAAACTTTCACCCCAGCGTACCCAATCAACTACATAGCTATATGTTCCATCGTTTTTTTGCTGTTATCTAGATAATACGAGTTACTCTTGTTTTTTGATCATCATCTAAAAAGTCATAGTTTCTATAATAGCCATAAGCTTTTTGAGTAAGTTGAGTTTTTGAAGAATTTAATGAATGGTTATCTAGTAAATACGCCAATTTCACTAATCAAGGTCTGGTTTAATACGATAAAGGAAGAGATTGAAGAAATCCGACTTTTGCAAATATCACAAGAAGTTTATGCAGGAATCGGTGACGCTGAAAAAATGGTTAAGGATGTATTTGGTGAGTCAAAAGACCTTAGCAGCCCCTAAGTATAAAAGTGAAATTATTTTGGAGGAACTCGAAATAAAAATCTCAGTTCAGATCAAAAGAGGAAAAAAGTTTCGCCCGGCAACTTTTGAAGGAAAAGAAAAGATTTTACAAAAAAGTAATGATATTCGTATTGAAATTATAACTTTCGGCGGGTGATAATGATGAATATTGTAAATGAATATTTGAGAGTTGTCATGGAACGGTTTAAAAGTATAAAAACCCTCGGAGATAAAACAATTGAACAGTTATCAGAAAAAGATATCCATTGGACGTATAATCAGGAATCTAATAGTATTGCTGTCATCGTGAAACATTTAAGTGGCAATATGATTTCTAGGTGGACCGATCTCCTAACTTCCGATGGGGAAAAGGAAAATAGAAATCGTGATGAAGAATTTATTGATGACATCCCTTCCAAACTAGAGATGATAAATGTTTGGGAAAAAGGCTGGGACGTCCTGATCGATACACTAACAGGATTAAAAGAAGAAGATCTATTAAAAACGATAAAAATTCGTGGCGAGAAGCATTTCGTTCTAGAAGCAATTGAGAGGCAAATGACCCACTACACGTATCATGTCGGACAGATTGTTTATATTGGAAAACAGCTAAAGGATAGCGAATGGAAGACGCTCAGCATACCAAGAGGAAAGTCTGAAGATTATCGAAAGGAAATGCTTGAAAAACACCGAGATAATTAAGTTAAGTTGGGTATTCGTTAACAAGGGAGAGGAATTTATGAAAAAAACTCAAGTTGGGATAGCTGGGAAGTTCTTCTGAAGTGATTTGCCATCTCAATATAAGGAGTTTTAAGGGAGACTTGTAGCCAAATTCCAGTCATTATTAGTAAAATAAAGGCAAAGAGGTGGTTTATTATGAAAATGTACACAACTGATGATTTGCCGAAAAATAAAATTATAGATTTTTTCAAGTTGCATTGGGGTAGTTCAGAAATGGTTATTTCCAGTGGGGTTTATGACTGCAGTAAGTTAGATGGTTTTGCTGTTGTAAATGGTGAAGATGAAATCATTGGCTTAATTACTTACATTATGAAAGATAACGAATGTGAAATTATTTCCTTAGATAGCATAGAGGAAGGGAAAGGCATCGGTACCTCATTAGTTCAAGAGGTAGAAAAGCTAGCGTTGAAGGAAAAGTGTAAACTACTTAAACTGGTTACAACAAACGATAACTTACAAGCATTAAAGTTTTATCAAAAACGGGGCTTTAATTTGTCCCGAATTTTTCTTAATGCAGTGGAGAAAGCAAGGAAGATAAAACCAGAGATTCCATTAATGGGCAATGATGGTATCCCAATCAGAGACGAAATTGAATTGATAAAAATATTGAACTAACCGATGCTATATTGAAGATCCGGCTGGAAAACTGGGATTTGGCCCATTCAACTTTATTCGATTAATCTTATATAACAACATATAAAAAATTATTTTCCAAACAAACGAGAGTATAACTAACTGAAACTACTTAACCGGAGAAAAGCCAAATTATGAAAGGATTTGTACCTAAAGGAAAAGGAATATTTAAATACAATATTAGTAAAGTTAACCAGATCATTTTCTGAAACGATCCACTTTTTAATTGAGAATTGTTATCAATTATAGTATATTTGTAAATAACACATTAATTTAGTAAGGAGAATATACGATGCAAATATACTGGATGAAAATAAATAAAATTATTGAGGAAACTCCTGAGGTGAAAACGTACTTGCTCGACGTTCCGGAAGATTTTACATGGGCGGAAGGTTCACACACGCACCTCGGACTGGAAGGTTTCAATGTTGGAGATAAACCAAATCGCAGTCTGGTCCGCCATATGTCCATTTCAACTTTACCATATGAAGGTGCAATTGGTATTACAACACGATTCAGAAAGCCCTGTTCTGAGTTTAAAACTATTTTAGGAAATCTTGATGTAGGCAGTGAAGTTGCCATATTTAAAACTCATACAAATGTGCCGCTTAAAAGGGAAGATAAAAATGTATACCTGTTTTCATCAGGTGTTGGCCTGGCAACTTTCAGACCGCTTGTACTTGAATATTTCAAATGTGCTGACAATGTTAATCAAATTCATTCCCTCAACATCGATTCAACAAAAGATTTCTTATTCACAAATATTTTTACATCCGCTCCTGACAAGAATTTCACGGCACAGTTCGTCGATAACCGTAAAGACTATTATGAAAAAGTGAAAAATTTTGCTGAAGACAAGGAAGGGTTCTTCTATGTTGTAGGTAGCGACGAGTTCCTTGTGCAGAACATTCAAGTACTTTGTGAGCAAGGCATTAAGCCAGAACAGATTATGCTCGATAAGCATGAAAAAGAACTTCCTAAATTTTTCTCAGTTGATTTGTCAATTTGAGCATCTCAACTAATTCGGACTAGAAATTTTTATTTTGTTTTAAATAGTTAATGGTTTTACGATTGTTAAAAAGGAAGTCGCTTTTTATCCCACCTTAACGGGCAGTAAGACCCCCACCTCAAGGTTTCGAGTTTACAAAGAAGATAGCAGGGGGTGAACTGTCCGTAGTACCGTAATTTTATCGTTCAATATTATTTACGTAAAATTTTTTCCATTGATTTCCCTTTTGCTAACTCATCGATTAGCTTGTCTAAGTAACGAATTTCTCGCATTGTTGGTTCCTCTATTTCCTCCACTCGAACGCCACAGATTACACCTTTAATTAAAGTTCGTGCAGGATTCAATTGCGGAGCTTCTGCAAAAAAGGTTTCAAAATCAGTCTGTTTTTCCAGTTGTTCTTCTAACTGTTCTTGGCTATATCCTGTCAACCAACAAATAATTTTATCGACTTCTGATTTTGTACAGCCTTTTTTCTCTGCTTTCGAAATATAATGGGGATACACCTTTGCGACACTCATTGTATATATCTTATGTTTCGTCATGATTAATCCTCCCAAAATACCATTTGTGAGAATATGAATTTGTTAAAAGTAAGTTCTTATAAAGAATATAACACATTTTAATCGAAAAAGATCATCTCGAAAAATAGTTCCTTTCCCCAATGTGACAAATGGGACGCAGAACCTGACCCCATGACCCAGAGCTCAAGTTCGAAATATTGTGTGAGCGATCGGGACTGATCACTATTTCTTAACAGCATGGATATAATAAATCGTGTACAAGCGGCAAACATAGATTTACAAAACCTTGAAATTATTACAATAGGTTACTCTATTATGAAGGGTTTTTTGTTAACAATGTAGAATTATATCAAAGTACATGTATTTGAAAAATTCTTCTCTTTTACCATAGTAAAGTGGTCATTCTCCGACAAATTCGATCAATTGCCCTTAATTTTTCTTTGTAGTCATCACAGCACATTAAAAATTGGTGGGAAGGTGTTACATGAGAAATTATTTTCAAAAATTTATTATCAGTGAAGATGCCATTGTTTTTTGGGGAGATACAGTAAAGGTAATGAGTACTTTACAACCTGAAAGCGTCGATGTCATTTTTGCAGATCCCCCATACTTTTTATCAAATGGTGGCATATCAGTTAAATCTGGAAAAGTTGTAAACGTTGATAAAGGGGAATGGGATAAGATTGGTTCCTATGAAGAAATGCATAAATTTAATTTTGCATGGATTCGTTTATGCAAAGAAATATTAAAAGAAGACGGAACTATATGGATTAGCGGCACCCATCATAACATATATTCAATTGGCACGATCCTAAAAGAGCTAGGTTTTCATGTTCTTAATCAAGTCATCTGGGTAAAAACCGATCCACCTCCTAATATAAGTAAACGAATGTTTACTTACAGCTACGAAAATATCATTTGGGCAAAGAAAAATAAATCGGTACCGCATACTTTTCATTATGAATTGATGAAAAAAATGAATAAAGGAAAACAAATGACAGATGTTTGGCATATTCCACATGTTCCTATGGAAGAAAAAACTTTCGGTTACCATCCTACTCAAAAGCCATTACAGCTTGTAGAAAGAATTGTAGTAGCATCGTCAAGTAAACATTCTCTTATATTAGATCCATTTTGCGGAAGTGGGACTACAGGTGTTGCTGCTTTGAAATATGGCAGAAGGTTTATTGGAATCGATAATAATTTAGACTATGTAAAAATTAGTTTTAGAAGAATAAATCATCTTTTTCCAGAATGATATAAAAATAGCATGCCTTTTTTGTATATTTATTCATAGAAATCTGCGTTATTCCTAATAAAACTTTTGACGATAATTGTCGTTAAATGTAACATATAAAATAAAGGATTTAAAATAGAGGGAGAAGAAGGTAATGGGAATAACGAAAAGCAGAGTAATACAGCCGTTTTTAAAATGGGCTGGAGGCAAACGACAATTACTCCCGGAAATACGGAAATATATCCCCAAAAGAATGGGTACTTATTATGAGCCCTTTTTAGGTGGCGGAGCGGTATTATTCGATTTACAACCCAAAAAAGCAGTAATTAATGATATAAATAGTGAATTAATCAATACTTATTTAGTCATAAAAAATAATGTTGACGAGTTAATTGAAGATTTAAGAAAACATGAGAACACTAGTGATTATTATTATAAAATTAGAGATTTGGACAGAGATAAAAATCGGTTTAGTAAATTATCTGATGTTGAAAAAGCATCAAGACTTATATATTTAAATAAGACTTGTTTCAATGGATTGTTCCGAGTGAATTCGCAAGGGCAGTTTAATGTTCCGTTTGGTCGATATAAAAATCCTAATATTGTCAATGAATTTGTATTAAGGGCTGTATCTCATTACTTAAATAATAATGAAGTGAAAATTTTAAATGGCGATTTTGCTGATGCTGTTTCTAGCGCAAAAAAGGGAGATTTTGTTTATTTTGACAGCCCTTATGATCCGGTTAGTGAAACAGCTTCCTTTACTGGATATACTTTAGGAGGTTTTAATAAAGATGAACAAATTAGGTTACGCGATTTGTTTGTAGATTTAGATAAGCGTGGGTGTAAGGTACTTTTAAGCAATTCAGCTACAGATTTTATCAAGGATTTATATAAGGATTATCACATTGAAATTGTTTCTGCAACAAGAAACATCAATTCAATAGCTACAAAGCGGGGAAAAATTGATGAGGTGCTGGTGATGAATTATGAGCAAAACTCTAAATGATGAAGCGTGGGAAATATTATTTGATAAATATAATATTTTGAATGAAATAGAGAAACATGGGTACTATGAAATCGATTCAAAAACAATAAATACAGTCCGGCAGGCAAGGCTAATGGCAAAATTTGATCACCATATTAACTTGCCTGCTATTTTTAAGCAACATTTTTTATCGATTCTACCTGTTTCTCGTTCTCGATATGTTATAGGAAAATTTGATGCCTATGAAAAACTTAAATATGATAAGAACTTAAAGCCTGTTGAGATGTATTTACCTGAAATGATCGAGACAATTGATCGAAATAATTTGTATAGTGAAAGTGTTGCATTAAATTGTGCATTTGCATCGGGAATGATCGACGATTTGTTTGGGGAAACAGCTATTCCTACAGTTTCCGGCAGGATGGGCTCTAGTATTTTTGAGTTTGATATTAGCAGTTTTCCTTTACTAACTTCATTTAGAAAACAGAGGGGTTTAAATGGAACAGGTAATTTCACGATTCAAGTGAATAATGCTCAATTAGAAATTGATGGTGGATACGAAACCGACAATGCCTTTATCATTATAGAAGCAAAAAATGAAGCTGTAAGTGATTTTTTAATACGTCAGCTTTATTACCCTTATCGTCTATGGCAAGACAAAATAAAAAAACCGGTTATTCCTACCTTTTTTACATTATCAAACGATGTATTTAGCTTTTTTATGTTCGAGTATGAAAATAAAAATCATTACAACTCACTTAAGTTAGTAAAACAGAAAAACTACATCCTTCAACATGAAAATATAACACTTGATGAAATATATGATATATTGAAGACGGAAAAAGTTGTCGAGGAACCAAAGATACCTTTTCCTCAAGCAAATTCCTTTTCTAGAGTTATTGATTTTTTAAGTGTACTTGTAGACAATGATGGTTCAATGGATAAAGAAAAGTTAGTCTCTACGACTACTTTTAATGTAGTCGTCAGTAGACAAATCGACTACTATACTGCAGCTGCAATTTATTTAGGATTGGCTCAGCGTGAACGAACCAATGGAAATACGATTTATTCATTGACCAAAAAAGGTCAATTAATAATGACAATGCCTTATAAACAAAAATACTTGGGTTTTGTAAGCTCTATTCTACAACATCGCATATTTAAAAGAGTGTTACATGCACAATTAAATAACGCAGGTATACCTATTAACAAAGACGAGATTGTCAAAATGATGAAAGAGGAAAATCTGTATGGAATAGATTCTGAAACTACATTTGTGAGAAGAGCTTCATCAATTCAAGCGTGGGTGGATTGGATACTTTCTTTGCATGAAGAGTATGAAGGGTAAGTTAAATTGAACAATGATAAATAAGGAAATCCTAGACGAGTACATAAGTTGATCATTAAAATTTTGTACTCTTTTTTTATGTTTGAAGAAACCGATTCTCAAGGATAATTTGGAGTAAAAAATGCTTTTTTTCATCGACGAAACTCACCCGACTTTGGGACACGAAACTCAAGTAAAAAATTTTTAGCAACTTGACAGATTGAAGTACTAGACTGCTTTCTTAGCAAGGTTTAACCTTTACAATTTTTTAATAAACTTAATTGAAAGATTATATGAACATTCCTTATTTCGAACTTTTACTATTAAAAACTGTTCTTCATCTCTTTACTAAAGAAAATTATAGCGTTATAATAACAATTAAATCCAACTATATGGATAGGAATAATTGAACATAGAGGTGCAGCGATGAGATTGAAACGTTTATTCATGTTATTATCAATCGGTTTCATTATTATTTTTTTAGCTGCTTGTACATCCAGTGGAAAGGAAAATTCCCCCAGTACAATACAAGATAAAGCTAGCAGTGAAAAATCCGTTAATTTTGTAAACAAAGAAAACATTCCTACGATGGATCCAGCCCTTGCAACAGATGAATCTTCATTTGCATTCTTAAGAAGTACAATGGGTGGTTTGTATCGATTAAATTTAGATGGAAAACTTGTTCCAGAATTGGCGACAGATCATAAAGTCAGTGCAGATGGTTTAACTTGGACGTTTAAAATCCGTGAAAATGCCAAGTGGGAAAATGGTGACCCGATTACAGCAAATGACTTTGTTTATGCCTGGAGACGTGTCATTGATCCTGCGACTGGATCCGAATATGGTCCATACTTAATGAATAATGTTATCAAAAACGCCACTGCCATCAGCAATGGAGAAATGTCCCCCGATCAATTAGGTGTACGTGCGGAAGATGACTTTACATTAGTTGTAGAACTGGAAAACCCGACACCTTATTTTGAAAACTTAACTTCCTTTGGTACGCTATTCCCATTGAACCAAAAATTTGTAGAAGAACAAGGCGATAAATTTGCGACAAGTTCGGATACATTATTGGCAAGTGGTCCTTATAAATTAACAAACTGGACAAGTACTAGTGATTCATGGGAATTGGTAAAGAACGACAATTATTGGGATGCTGACACTGTACAGATGGATAAAATTCACTTTGATGTGTTGAAAGACCCACAAACGGCAGCCAACTTATATGAAGAAGGCAGTGTCGATCGCGTAAATTTAACTTCTGATTTGGTTGACCAATATTCCGGCAACGATGATTTTGTAACCATACCAAATACCTTTGTATATTTTATTAAATTCAATCAAAAAGCAAATGATGCATTGGCAAACAAGAATATTCGGGCTGCTATTAGTCGTGCATTTGACAAAGAAGCGATTGTTCATGAAATTTTAAATGATGGCTCGATTGCTGCAAACGGACTAGTTCCAACCGGATTTGTTTCCATGCCTGAGTCACGAGAAGATTTTCGTAAGGTAAGCGGTGATCTTGTTACTTTTGATAAAACAAAGGCCCAAGAGTATTGGAAAAAAGGTCTATCGGAAATTGGAAAAGATAAAGTTGAACTTGAGTTACTAGCAGATGATGATGAGGCAACGAAATCTATCGTTGAGTATATCGCCAACCAATTGGAAACAAACTTACCGGGATTGACAGTTACTATAAAACAAGTACCGAAAGAACAACGGCTTGACTTGGAAGACGCAGGCGATTACCAAATGGAAGTTTCCAGATGGGGTCCGGATTTTGAAGATCCATATACATTTATGAGTCTGTTCACAACGGATAGTGGTAATAATAAAATGGGTTACTCCAATGCGGAATATGATCAATTAATTTCGGAAACTTCAACAACGTTAGCAACAGACAATGAAGCACGTTATAAAAACTTTGTGAAAGCAGAAAAAATCTTATTTGATGATGCCGCCATTGCCCCAATTTATCAAAATGCACGGGCTGAACTCGTCAATCCGAAACTAACGGGTGTACCAAATAAACCGGTTGTTTCTGCTTATGAGTTTAAATGGTTGGATATTGAGGAATAAAAAAATAAAAATGCCTTCCCCGAATCGCTCGGTGGAAGGTTTTTTTATTTTTGCAGAAGAGAGAAACCTTTGCCCCAATGTCAAAAATTAGGTCAAGTACTTTTCCTCATTTTCCACTATAGGATTTTAACATTTAATTAGATATGATGACTACAAAACAACAAGAACCTTCTCTTAATGTCAAAAACTGGGATGATGAACCGGTTCGCGGCCGCTAGAGTAATGTAAAATTTCAATGAGGTTTGGTTACTTTCCTGACACCATATCTAATTAGTCTAATAGGTTTATCTCAACGTACCTGGACAAGTACACGTATTTCATTAATTTTTTATTGACTTAAAACCTATCCCCATTCCCCAATATTTTTGCTATAATGTACGTATAAAATTATTTTAATCGGTGAAAAAATATAAAATTTAACTCAAAAGGGTGTTGAGTATATGATCTATCAACTAAAAATTACATTGAAATATATCAAACCTCCCATTTGGCGGAGAGTAGAAGTAAGAGATTCCATGACATTTTATGACTTACATAGGATTATCCAAAATTCCTTCGATTGGGAGGACTATCATTTACATTCCTTCGATATAAAAAGATCGGCTGGTACATCGACTAATCATTTAATTACAATTGGTCCAATGAATCAGGAAAAAAATCAAGTTTTTAGTTTTGGTTTTGGTTATGATTATGATGAGAAAAAAGTAATTTTAAAAGAAATATTTCAAAATGAAAAAGATCGTGTTTTGTACGTTTATGATTTCGGCGATAATTGGGAACATGACATTGTTTTAGAGAAAATAATTCCTGAAGAAAACGACATATTTTACCCCAGATGTACAAAAGTAATGCGATTGGCTCCTGAAGAAGATAGCCGTGGGGAGTCTATATTTGATGATGTTGTAATAAAAGAGATTGACGGAAAATCATTAATGAATGAAATCAATCAATCTTTAGCAAACGAATTTGAGAACTGGCTGCCGCAATCCTTTGAAAATTACGATGATGATTGGTCTGAATTACTCGATTTGGCAGAGGAATTTAAAAAACTACAACCATGGAAATGGATGGATGATGATCAGATTATTGTCGTCAAAGATCCCGAAACAGAGGAATTAATTTATTGCTCTGTAATGGGAGGGGCTGGGATGGAATTTGGTCTTGTCGCTTTTATTGGTGAAGAAGGTTATACATATTTGAACCGGCTTATGACAGGGAACATAAATGATGAAAAGGAATATTTTAAACAAAATAGTTTGACTTTAAATTTGGTTGATCGGGGCGAATTGGAGGATGAAGATTATCAACTTCTAAAAGAACATGGTCGGTCCTATCGTGGGAAAAATCAGTGGCCCATGTTTCGAAGTTTTAAACCGGGGTATTATCCATGGTTTCTGGATGGGGAAGAAGTTCAGTTGTTGTCGTTCATTTTAGTTGAAGTTATCTTTGCTAGTCAATATACAAAGAATATGGATCAAGATAATCTTGCAGGAAGATCATATATGTTATACACCTTTGATAAAGAAGAATATGATGCTGCTTCAAATGATGTAACGAAAAAAGATGAAATTCCATTATATGTTAATGAACTCGAACTGCAGCATTTGAAACATTCGCTTAAAAGATACAATACGCCGCTTGAATTTGATTGTGAATACATTAATTTTCCTACACAGGATGAACCAGATGAACGTCCGTATTTACCCACAGTCATCCTTTCAGTGGAGCGGAAAAATCAGTTGATTGTCTATTACAACATGATTGGAAAAGATGGCGATATTACTGAAACCGTTCAGAAAGAATTAGTTGAATTAGTGAAAAGAATAAAAGCAATTCCAAGAGAAATTTGGGTGAAAGAGGAGATGGCTAGGTTACTTAATCCAATTGCAAAAAAACTAAACATTCAACTTCTCCCTGTTCAACAATTACCATTACTCAATGCTGCACTAAAAGAAATGGAACAGATGATGCCGGAATGATTGAAGTTAAGGGTGTCGATAACAAGTAGAAATGGCAAAATTATCTTTCCTTTACCTACAACCACAGTGGATGTTACTGTGGTTGTTTAACTATGTGAATCGAATGTAAAAAATATCGGTGAAAACCGTAAGAAATGTTATAATATAAAAGATAATACCATTTAACAAATTTATATCAATTATAAATTTCGTAATGGTCAATTTTGGCTATGAGATTTATTCATAATCTTTTCCCAATCTGTTATCTAAATTATCCCTAAACGAAATTGATAATATAGTAATAAAGATGAAATATGATTATAAAGAGAGTTTAATTAGAAAGGGATGAATTGATTTGAATCATAAACGAATACTTCGACTACTTTGTTTATTTTTCCTCATTATCTTAACGGGGTGTAAAAGTGAAGACGCTCAACCATCAGATGTTTTTACAACTTATGTAAAATACTGGAGTAATCAAAATTTCACCAAGATGTACGAGATGCATACGCCGGAAGCAAAGAAAATAATGAAAAAAGATGAATTTGTTGAACGTTATAAAAAAATTTATGGTGATTTGGAAGTAAAGGATTTAAAAATTGATTTTGAAAAGCCAAAAGATAAAATTGATCCGGATGCAAAAACTGCCACCATCCCATTTAAAGTTACCATGAATACGTTAGCCGGTCCTGTAGAATTTGAACAAAAAGCCAAGCTTGTAAAAGTTGAAAAAGAAGATAAAGTGACTTGGCAAGTCAATTGGAATACAGGATTTATTTTTGCTGGAATGGAACCGGAAGATCGAGTCGGATTAAAGACGACAAAAGCAGCTCGAGGTGAAATTCTGGACAGGAATGGAAACGGATTAGCTATAAATGGAGGAGCTTATGAAGTTGGTATTATTCCGGGACAAATGGAAGGAAAAGATGGGGAGATTAAATCCCAGGTAGCCTCCATACTTGGCATATCTGTTGAATCCATTGACAAGGCTTTAAATGCGAGTTGGGTTCAACCTGACTATTTTGTACCAATAAAAAAGATTCCTAATACACAAACGGATGTAGTTACTCAACTGGAAAACATTCCTGCTGTAACAGTAAATAAAGTAGAATCAAGAGTCTATCCTTTAGGAGAAGCAGCAGCTCATTTAATTGGCTATGTTGATGGAGTAACGGCAGAGGATATTGAAAAAAATAAAGGGTACGCACCGGGGGATATTATTGGAAAAAGGGGCTTGGAACAGCTCTTTGAAAAACAACTAAAAGGTGAAAATGGCGCTTCGATCTATTTAAAAAAACCGGATGGTACAACTGCAACAATAGCTGAAAAACCGGTAAAAAACGGGAAAAACATCCAATTAACAATAGACAGTACATTACAACAGGAGATTATGGCAAAATTTAACGGCAAAGCAGGAACATCCGTTGCGATGAACCCAAAAACGGGTGAAATGCTGGCGATGGTTTCAAGCCCATCATTTAATCCAAATGAATATATGTTTTTATCTTCAAGTCAAAGAAAAACAATAGAAGAAAATCCGTTACAGCCATTGTTAAATCGCTTCGTTTATCCGCAAACACCGGGTTCGGTAATGAAGCCTTTTACCGCCGCAATTGGCCTCGAAACGAATAAGATTACAGCTGATCAAACGAGGAATATCACGTCTAAACAATGGCAGAAAGATTCATCGTGGGGCGGTTATTTTGTCACTCGGGTAACCGACCCGGGGAGACCTGTGAATTTAAAGGATGCACTTGTATTTTCGGATAATATTTATTTCGCACAAACGGCATTGGATATTGGAGCGGATTCGTTTATCGACGGACTGAAAAAATTTGGGTTTGATGAAGAAATTCCTTTTACCTATCCGTTAAAAGCATCGCAAATTTCTAATGACGGCAAATTAAATGGTGATGTTTTATTAGCAGACTCCGGTTATGGTCAAGGCGAAGTCCAAACCAATGTCGTCCATTTGGCAGCTGGTTATACCGCTTTTATTAATGACGGGAATATGATCAAACCAATTTTAGTAAATGAGGAAGAACCGTCTCAAGTTTGGAAAAAAAGTGTAATATCGACCAATACAGTAAAGACAATTGCTGAAGATTTACGCGAAGTTGTGGCCAACCCAAGAGGAACAGGACATCTTGCTAATATGGATGGTTTACCGCTCGCCGGAAAAACAGGAACTGCTGAAGTCGGTAAAACAACTCAAGGAGAACAAGCGCAGGAAAATGGCTGGTTTGTTGCCTATAATACCGATACACAAGATTTACTTGTCGCCATGATGATGGAAAGTATCCAAGGAGAAGGAAAAATTGTGGTAAATGCGGTAAAAGAGATATTTGAGAGCTATAAAAAATAAAACTGTCCATCTGGGCAGTTTTATTTTTTTAAGATGATTTAATATTTATCATAGGTCAAAGTTACTGAAAAACTGATATACTAGAATTTTGCATCCTAAAGACGTCCGGTGGGTTTTCAATTATGTCGCCAAAAAAAGGAGTTTTTCGTCCAAAGTCGGTGACGAGATTGAGTTTCGTCGCCAAAAAAGGGAGTTTTTCGACTCGAAATGTTGAGGAGAATAGGTCTCGTCGCCAAAAAATGAAGTTTTTCGCCTCAAATCGATGACGAGAAAGGGTCTCGTCGCCCAAAAAGAGCGTTTTTGGCTTCAAAATGTTGACGAGAATTGGTCTCGTCGCCAAAAAAGGGAGTTTTTCGCCTCAAAATGGTGACTAGAATAGGTCCCGTCATCAAAAAATGAAGTTTCTCGGCTCAAAATGACGACGAGAATAGCTTTCGTCGCCCAAAAAGGGAGTATTTCGCCTCAAATCGATGACGAGAAAGGGTCTCGTTGATTTGATTGGTTTTCTAAGATGCGAAACTTAAGGATATTATCTTTGAATTAGTCGAGAACACTTGTGACTTTAATAATAAGAGGTTCTGATTTTACTACATCCTAATTACCCGAAATTTGATTAGCAATAATTTGGAAAATAAGAGCAACAGTAACCACACGTAATAACGGTTTTATTAAGTTTGGTTTTAACTTTTCAGCAATGCGAACACCTACTTGGGCACCGCTTATAGAACCAAGTAATAAACAAATGGTATATGACCAAATGATATGTCCCGTCGTAATATATGTTACAGCTGCCCCAAAACAGCTTGAAAACGTAGCAAGTCTGCTATATGCAATCGCCCTCAAGTATGAAATTTTTAAATAACCAAATAAATAAAGTTGCAAAGTCCCCTGACCAGGACCAAATAAGCCGTCATAAATACCAATGGAGTATAATCCAGGTAAACTAATTTTGTTTATCGTCAATTTTTGATCTCCTTGAAATTGGTCTTTACCCAAAAAGGATGAAATAAATGCAAAGATGAGTAAAAAGATTGCAATAATAAATAAATATTTCGATGAAAGAATAGAAGCGATTATCCCTCCGCTAATACCGCCTATAACACTAATAGGGATTACCCAAAAAGACTCTTTTATTGAAATTTGTCCGTGTTTGAATAAATATAAGAAACTAGAAAACGCGCTAACTGTATTGGATACTTTATTTGCACCAATAGCTGAGTGGATGGGAATTCCTAAAAGCAGCATGATAGGTAAACTAATTAATCCTCCACCTCCTGCTAAAGTTCCCAAAGTGGTTGCGACCATACCTGTAAAGAATAAAGCGATGTATTCCAACTAAACCACCTCCTCTATATAGTGTATTTCATGACAATCAATAAGGAAAATTAAAGTTTATTATTGATTTCGATAAATAAAAGTAATTAAAATTAAACAAAAAGGAATCGATTAGACCATAACTAACACTTTTTTACACTAAATGCAAATGTGTTTTCTACAAGTATAGGGAAAATTCGGCTATATTTGTAATAGATAGAATATAAGTTTTATTTCAATGATTTTGGCGAAACTCACCTTTCTACAACCAAAGATAAAAAAGTTTTGATAGAAATTATTAATCCTTTTTACGTTATAATCTACCATATTTGACCTTCCTTCAAATTCAAACAATCTTTATATCATTCATTTCGAGAGGTTACATTATTCAAAAAGAGAGAAAGTTATAAAAAAATAATTGCAATCGAACCAAATTCAAGCGATAATAAGATTCATAGATATTTTTGGCAGAAAAATGGTGGTGGAAATTTCATGAAAGTCGTAAAATTTGGCGGGACTTCTGTTTCGTCGGCTGAGCAGATAAAAAAAGTTTTCCAAATTGTTACAGCAGATCCTGAGCGAAAAATTGTTGTCGTCTCAGCACCCGGAAAAAGAAAAAAGGATGATATAAAAGTTACAGATTTGCTGATAAAATGCGGGGAAGAATATTGTAAAACGGGAAATGGGAAAGAAGCTTTTTTGGCAGTTGTTGATCGTTATGCAGAAATTGCTCACGAACTGGGGGTATCCGAGCATATTATTGATCGGATCGCCGCTGATTTACAAGAAATTTTACATGGGGATCGATCAAATGCTTCTCGGTTTATGGATGCAGTAAAGGCAAGTGGAGAGGATAACAGTGCTAAGTTGATTGCCGCTTATTTTCAATCCTGTGGTGTGGAAGCACACTATGTGAATCCGAAAGAAGCAGGTTTGTTTTTAACTGATGAACCGGGAAATGCGCAAGTGCTCCCTGAAGCATATGAACAATTGAAAAAACTTCGTGACAGACCCGGAATTTTGATATTTCCAGGGTTTTTCGGCTATTCAAAAACAGGTGAAATTGTTACTTTTTCTCGCGGGGGCTCGGATATAACGGGTTCAATCTTGGCCAGTGCCGTTGGAGCAACCGTTTATGAAAATTTCACGGATGTCGATGCCGTCTATACCGTTAATCCGAATTTTGTTGACAACCCGAAAGAAATTCATGAAATTACTTACAAAGAAATGCGAGAGTTATCCTACGGCGGTTTTGGCGTATTCCATGATGAGGCACTTATTCCTGTATTTCGCTCCGGTGTTTCGGTTAATATAAAAAATACAAATAACCCAAATCATCCGGGAACGAAAATTGTCCATCATCGGAATAACCAGAACGGTCCGGTTGTAGGAATAGCCAGTGATACCGGTTTTAGTAATATCTATGTAAATAAATATTTAATGAATAGGGAGATTGGTTTCGGTCGTCGGCTTCTGCAAATTTTGGAAGATTTCCATTTGTCATATGAACATACGCCATCCGGAATTGATGATATTTCTGTTATTTTACGACAAAATCAACTGGATTTAGCAACGGAAAGACAGGTTCTAGAGCGGATAAAGACTGAATTACATGCTGATGAAGTACATATTGAACATGATTTAGCAATGATTATGATAGTCGGTGAAGGAATGAGGCAAGCGATCGGAACAATGTCTCGAGCTGCTGCAGCCTTTGCAAGAAGCGGAGTAAATATTTTAATGATCAACCAAGGTTCATCGGAAGTAAGCATGATGTTCGGTGTGAAAGCAGCTGATGAGAAGAAAGCAGTACAAGCATTATATGAAGAGTTTTTTAACTAAAAGTCTGGTTTGACCAGGCTTTTTTTCTGTGGAAAGCAAAATGACCATTCCATTTGGTCATGTTAAATGTAAGTCAATTTATCTAGTGGAGGAAGATTGTAGAAAATAAAGATAAACAAGTTTTTAATAATGATAATGAGATTAAAAACAATACAAGATCGTCTATTAAATTAAAAAGTAGAGTTTGAATTTATTTAACAAGACTTGCTTGTTGAATTTTAACAAAAATAATAGAATGGAAAATCAATTGAAATATAATTGTAATATTATAGTAAATAGATTGAAACTAGACTCGTGTAGAATAAAAGACAGAAATCGACTTAATAAGTAAAGGTGGTTATAATCTTGAAGAAGCCGCTTACAGCACTGAGCGCAACAATTGTACTTGGAATCGCTTTTTCATCGGTACCAACATATACATATGCAGAAACAAGTAATTCAATTCAAAGCAAAATTATACAAAATCAGACAGAAAAGGCAAAAATAAATGAACAGATTGCCCGATTAGAACAAACGATTGCAGAGAATCAAAAAATAATGGAAGAAACAACAGAGAAAATTGCGGCCACTCAAGCAAAAATAGAACAGCTACAAGCTGAAAAAGCAGCCATTCAGGAACAAATGGCGAAACGGGAAGAACAAATTAAGAATCGGCTTCGTGTTATGCAAGCTGGTGGTGGACCATTAGGATATTTGGAAGTTTTGCTCGGCGCTACTGACTTTGAGGATTTCATCAGTCGTGCAAGTGCTATTTCAACATTAACAAAAGCAGATCAAGATTTAATTGCAAAACAAGAAGAAGATAAAAAAGCGATTGAGGAAACTGAAAAAGCTGCACAAGATGAATTAAACAAACTTAATGATATGAAAGAAGAACTGGCAGGTATGCAAAGTCAGATCGCTGAGCAAAAATCCCAAGCGGAATCTATTAAACAACAATTAGCAACAGAGGGAGAACAACTTTTAGCACAGAAACTCGCTGCTGAACAAGCTGCACAACAAGCGGCTCTGCAAGCGGCAGTTACAGCAAGTACAAATAATTCAACAAATAATACAAGTAGTAAAACAGCAGTTGCTAAAGGAAATAAACCATCCAGTTCTTCATTTGTTCCAACGGTAAGCGGCGGAAATGCAATAAATACGGTAATTTCTGCCGGTAAACAATTTCTTGGTAATTCTAGTTATGGATTGGGAAAAGCAGATCCTGTAAATGGCGTTTTTGATTGTTCCGGATTTGTTAATTGGGCCTTTGCTCAAGCCGGTATTTCTATTGGACGTTCAACAGGAGTACTCGTTGGACAAGGTACGGAAGTTAATCCGAGTGACATGCGTCCGGGAGATCTTGTATTCTTTAATACAGATGGCAGAACCAATGGTCATGTTGGTATTTATTTGGGAAATGGACAATTTATCGGTTCCCAAACCCGTTACGGTGTTAGAATAGAAAATATGACAAGCGGCTACTGGGCTAATGCATTTAATGGAAATGTAAGAAGAATCATCAATTAAAATAGTAAACATTATTAAGGTCGACCGATTGTTAATTGGTCGGCTATTTTTTTCTTTTATAATAAAATTTTGGAAATAGTATATAATGATTACAACATATTTTACTTTTTTAATAGGGGGTATACTAATGAAGTTTCTTGTCGTTGGAGCAGGGGCAGTTGGCGGCTATTTTGGGGGACGTTTACTGGAAAAAGGGGCAGATGTCACATTTTTAGTAAGAGAAGGAAGAATGCGCAACTTACAGGAGAAAGGGCTGGTTATTCATAGTGACTATGGGAATGCCACATTATCACCAAAAACAGTTATTACAGGTGAAGAAGTTGAACTTTATGATGTCATCCTTTTATCAACAAAAGCTTATCAACTAGACAATGCAATAGACGACGTTCGTCCATATGTGGGGGAAAACACAATGGTTATTCCGTTACTAAATGGAATGGCTCATTATAACAAACTGGATGAACAATTCGGTAGAGAAAAGGTAATTGGTGGTCTATGTTACATTGAAGCCACACTGGATAGCGAGGGGGCAGTTATTCAGAAAGGTCCGTTACATATGCTTGTATATGGTGAACGATCCGGGCAAGAATCTGAGAGAATCATAAAATTAGCTGATGCGTTAAAAGGAACAAAGGCGGATTTTCAATTAAGCTCGACCATTATTGAAGATCTTTGGCATAAATATTTATTTATTGCTACCATGTCGGGAATTACTACTTTAATGAGAGCTCCGATCGGTCCAATTTGTAACCATCCGAGTGGAATGGAGACAATTAAACAATTAACAAAAGAAATAATCGATGTTATGAATGTTGCAGGAGCACCAATATCCAATGAATTAGAGACGATTCAGATGGAAAAGATTGCAAACTTAGCGCCTGAAATGAAATCGTCCATGCAACGAGATATGGAAAAAGGGCTCCCTGTAGAAGCGGATCACTTGCACGGCTATCTGTTAGAAATCGCCAAGACAGCCGATCTTCCCGTACCCGTTTTAGAGTCCGTCTATGCGAATCTAAAAATATATGAGCGTTCACGGTAAAACTTCAGCGTAAGTTTTTCTAGAAAAATATAGTTTTAACATACAATTGCAAAAAGCATGACTGTCCGAGGCCGCTGAAAAAGGGTAAACATGATATTGAAAACACTTTCCGGACAGGATATCCGTTTGGTTTACTGGGTTTACCCCTTGTAAATTGTGCAAGCAAACTTATCGAATAATTTTTCAGTGGCTTCAGACTGTCCTTACTTTCATTTAATAAATAAACGCCATTACATCTTCAATAATTCTCTTACTGCATAGGTAAATCCATTTTCATCATTGGTTTTAGTGATTATATCTGCCTCTTTTTGGACTTCAAGCGGTGCATTGGCCATAGCGATTGCTGTTGTTGCCACTTTAAATTGTTCCACATCATTCCCACCGTCACCAAAGGCATAAATTTCATCAAACGAAATCTTCATATGTTTTTGATATCGTAATAGCGCTGTTCCTTTATTTGCCTCAACCGATGTAAACTCAATATTGTCTGGGTGCGAGGATGCAACAGACAGTGCTAATTTCCCTGCAACAGCTTTTTTTGCAAGGTCGATTGTTTCAATTTGATCAGGTCGAGTAACAGCCATTACTTTATAGATTTTCAAATTGTCTTTTTCAAAAATTTGATCATAATTATAATTTGCGAACATGGACTCGATTTCTTCCCAGCTTTTCCCTTGAATGTCCGGATTACGGAATGGAAAACCGCCTTGATTCGTATATACCATAATACCGAGACCGAGCTCGCTTAAAAGCGAAAATAATTTTTTATACGTTGAAATTGGTATCGAGGCTTCAAATAGAATATCACGATTTTCAGAATAGATAACCGTTCCATTAATACTGATGATAGGAAGATTAAGCTTTCGAATCTCCTCAAATTTAAGAACATCCTCAATTGCCCGGCCTGAGTTAATAATTACATAATGTCCTTGCTCATGCAGATATTTTAAAGTTGCAAAATTTTCCTCTGATATTTCACGGGTTGAATTTAATAGAGTACCATCCAAATCAATTGAAAAACATTTCATCGTCACAAATCCTTTCTTTTTTGGCCATTTTCAAAATATAGTGCATTTTGAATAAAATCTGAAGTAATTAAAAAATCATAACTTCATATTTGTCACACAGGTTTGATCATCTTCAAATGTGGAAATTTCTGATTGGGCACTTTTCTCATCTTTCGTAATGGTTATTGTAAATGTTTCATTTCGGGGCAGCCAAAGATCGATAAATCCGTTAGCATATGTTTTCATTTTTTTATCGACAATAACGTTGCCCTCTGTATTCTCAATAAAAACATGAAATTCTTCGTTAGCCAGTTCACCGCGGCAGCCTGTCAAACTATGGATTTCACACGGATGGGTTTGGTGGATGTACGGCGCAATGGAAACAAAAAATTCATCTTTGGGAAGATCGTATGTCACTTGATTGGAATTTTTATCTGTCACAATTAGTTGCTGTGAGGTTATCGATGCTGAACCGTTTTTCAAATTACCGACACTGTAGTCATGGACTAATTGTTTAATATCCCCGCTCTGATTTTTTATCGTTGTATTTTTTTCATTATTTATGTTTTTATCCAAATTAATAGAAACGAAAAATGATATTAATACTATTCCGAGGATACCGGAAAGCCATATGATTTTATTCTTCATGGTGCCTCACCCTTCTATAGAATCTTGATAATTTAAATGTAAAACAAGTTAATCAATAATGCAATGAGTAAAACATTAACTGATTCCAGAAAATGGGAATGATAATTTCTATTTTTTAGCAGTTAATCATTGACAAACGGCTATAATTTGTTATAATAAAAAACAAAATGTTTATAATATTGATACGTTTAAAATAGATGGGGAATGATCATGGAACAATTAATACAGGCAAGAAGAGTTGGCAAATTTTATAGCTTTTTTGGCTTCTTCTGGGGCTTTTATTTTAGCGCCGGCTTTTTGTATTGCACAAAATGAATAGTTTTCACTGATGAGTTCTTCATGTAATAGAAAAAGTAATTATACTTAATAAAAAATAGAACTCAGCTTATAGGGTTCTATTTTTTTATTTCAACTAACGAAAAGAAGGTGCTTTTCATGAAAAAATTATTCGTTCATTTGGGGGATAGGAGTTATCCAATTCTTATTGAAAAAGGACTCCTTGAACAAGTTGGTGAAGAAATTAAAAAAATTTATGCAGGACGGAAAATTTTTGTTGTAACAGATGTTCATGTCAATCAACACTATGGCAGAAACGTCTTAACTAGTCTTGAACATGCCGGATTTCAAGTAGATCTATTAGCTTTGCCGGCCGGAGAAGAGACAAAATCCTTCCATATTCTTCCACAAATCTATAATCGATTTTTAGATTTTAAATTGACAAGAAGCGATTTAATTATCGCTCTTGGCGGGGGCGTGATTGGTGATATTGTCGGCTTTGCGGCATCAACTTATTTAAGGGGCCTCCCATATGTGCAAATTCCAACTTCACTTCTCGCCCAAGTTGACAGCAGTGTCGGAGGGAAAGTTGCAGTCGATTTGGACAGAGGGAAAAATCTAGTAGGAAGCTTTTATCATCCAAAATTAGTACTGATTGATCCGAATGTCCTTCATACTTTAGAGGAGCGGTTCTTTTGGGATGGGATGGCGGAAGTAATCAAATACGGCTGTATTAAAGATGTGAATTTGTTTAATGAATTGAAAAATTACCAAAGTATGGAAATGGTTATGGAACATATTGAAAACATCATTTACCGTTGTTGTGAGATAAAAAAGGAAGTTGTTGAAGAGGATGAAAAGGATACCGGAAACCGAATGCTTCTCAACTTTGGCCATACGCTCGGTCATGCAATAGAAACATTTTACCAATATAAAAAATATACGCATGGAGAAGCAGTGGCAATCGGTATGTACGAAATTTCAAAACGTGCAGAAGAAAAAGGATTAACGGAAAAAGGTGTTGCCGAACAAATTATGCAAATCGTTCAGCAATATCATCTCCCATATCAATTGGAAATCCCAAGTCTTACACCTATTTTGGAAACAATTCAATTAGACAAGAAAAATATAAACAATGTACTTAATATTATTTTATTAAAACGGATTGGTGAATCATACATCAAAGAGACGACAATTGATTTCTTTAAATAATTTAGAATTTGGGGGGGAATAAAATGGACTGCTTAATTGATCCAAAGAAATTAAACGGTGAAGTGAAAGTACCACCATCAAAAAGTATCGCTCATCGGGCAGTTATTTGTGCCGCACTCAGTGATGGAATTAGCCGGATTTCAAACATAGATTATTCCGATGATATTCTTGCAACAATGGAGGCAATGAAATCATTCGGAGCAAAAATGACAAAAAATGAAGACGTTTTGGAAGTTGTTGGCATCTATGCAACCGGGCAACTAGACCGAAAAAGGAATATTGATGAAGTCCTTATTGACTGTAATGAATCCGGTTCTACATTACGATTTGTCGTTCCAATCTCCACTTTATTTCCGGGGGAGCATCGCTTTATCGGCAGAGGAAAATTGGGACAAAGACCGCTTCATACATATTATAATATTTTTGATGAGCAAGGGATTCAATACAGTTACAAAGAAGGTGAACTGGACCTACGGGTTGAGGGCAAGTTAAAAAGCGGTCATTATGAAGTTCCGGGGAATGTCAGTTCTCAATTTATTTCAGGATTATTATTTACGTTACCGCTCCTTGACGGTGATTCAAAAATTGTCATTACGACAGAAATGGAATCAAAAGGGTATATTGATTTGACGTTGAGTGCTTTAAAAGATTTTGGTATTCATATTATTAACCATAATTATCGAGAATTTATTATCAAGGGAAACCAAAAATATAAAGCCCGTGATTATCGGGTAGAGGCTGATTTTTCCCAAGCAGCATTTTTCCTAGTAGCAAATGCATTAAATAATAAGATTGTTTTGCATGATTTGAATTTAGACTCGTTACAAGGGGATAAAGAGGCAATTCATATACTGGAACGAATGGGAATGAAATTTTATCAAGAAAACGGAGGTTTTACCGGGAAACCGGAAAAAGAATTAACGGCTACGGTTATTGATGGTTCTCAATGTCCAGATATTATCCCGGTACTTTCGTTGGCAGCTGCTTTAAGTAAAGGAACAACCAAGGTGATAAACGCAGGAAGACTCCGGATCAAAGAATCGGATCGCCTCCATGCAATCGCGACTGAATTGAATAAAATTGGTGCAAAAATTATTGAAAAAGAGGATGGATTAATTATCGAAGGAGTGCCAAGCTTATATGGCGGTAGCGCAGTATGGAGTCATAATGACCACCGTATCGCCATGACCCTTGCCATCGCTTCGACGGTCTGTAAAACGTCTATTCTAATAGAAGACCATGAATGTGTTTCGAAATCATACCCAAACTTTTGGCGAGACTTTAAAGTACTAGGAGGTCGTTTCTTTGAGCGGGATAATGGGAAATAAGTTAAAACTATCTATTTTTGGTGAATCACATGGCCCAGCCATCGGAATTACAATTGATGGTTTACCGCCGGGTGTTGCAATTGACATGGATAAAGTACTAGCGGAAATGGATCGTAGAAAACCGGGGAAAAGTTTATTATCGACCACACGGAAGGAGAACGATACACCGGAAATAATCAGCGGATTTTTTAACGGATATACAACCGGTGCACCGTTGACAGCGATTATCAGAAATAGTGATCAACGTTCAAAAGTATATGAGGATATAAAAAATTTAATGCGACCGGGTCATGCGGATTATCCGGCATTTGTCAAATACGGCGGGTTCCATGATTATCGCGGCGGTGGTCATTTCTCCGGCAGAATTACGGCACCGCTTGTATTTGCCGGGGCGATTGCTAAGCAAATTTTGGCCGAAAAAAAAATCTTTGTTGGTGCCCATGTAAAAAGTATTAGTCATATTCATGACAAAAGTTTTCAGGATGTGGAAGTAAACCAAGCTCTTTTTGATGAGTTAAAGAAGCAAGAATTACCGCTTATTGACGGAGAAAAACGGACAGAAATTGAAGAGGTAATTTTACAAGCACGAAAAGATATGGATTCGGTCGGGGGAACCATTGAATGTACCGTCGTTGGCATCCCGGCCGGAATTGGGGATCCTTTTTTCAATTCCGTTGAATCCGTCCTTGCTCACTTAATATTTTCAGTGCCGGCAGTTAAAGGAATTGAATTTGGCAAAGGGTTTGAAATGACGAAACTCCGAGGTTCAGAGACGAATGATGCTTACTACTACGAGGGTGATGAGGTTAAAACGCACACGAATAATAACGGCGGCATTACGGGTGGGATTACCAATGGCATGCCGGTTCTATTCACAGTAGCCATTAAGCCAACTTCTTCCATTGCAAAAAAACAACAAACAATTAATATTGCCGAACATAAAAATAGTGAACTAGTTGTGAAAGGCAGGCATGATCCTTGTATTGTACCACGGGCAATACCAGTTATTGAAGCAGTCACTGCCCTCGGAATTTTAGACTTAATGTTCATTTCCTAAAGAGTGATCAACTCCAAGGGATACGAATTTTGTACATCTTCACGGAGTTTTAATTTCATAAAGAGGGGTAAAAAAATGTCAGAGATAGATGATTATCGAAAAAAAATTGATCAAATTGATAAACTATTAACGGAACTTTTTGAGGAACGGATGAATACCGTTATAAAGTTGAGTAATTATAAAAAGAAGGACGGGTTACCTGTTTTAAACCGGGATCGGGAAACGGAAGTAATTGAGAAAAATATAAAAAATTTAAAAGATCCAAATTATCAATGGGCATTGAAAAAATTTTACACAAACCTGATTAATTTAGGTAAGGAACTGGAATACAAAATGATCCGGGATGGTGTTTTTCCCGGCGAACAAATGAACCACTTTTTAAAAGTTGGCTGTTACGGAGTGCAAGGTTCTTTTTCTGAAGAAGCGATGTTCAAATTCTTTGGTAAGAATGTGGAATCAAGCAATTATGAAGAGTTTGAGGATGTTTTTTTAGCCGTGAAAAATGACGAAATTGATTTTGGCGTGGTGCCGATTGAAAACTCTTCAACGGGTGCGATTTCCCAAGTTTACGATTTATTGACTAAATACGAGTTTTATATTGTTGGTGAACAATATATTAAAGTGAATCAACATTTAATTGGTCTTAAAGGAACAGACCTGTCAAAAGTTCAGGAAGTATATTCTCACCCACAAGGATTTGAACAAACGAGTAAGTTTTTAAAAAATTATAAGCATTGGCGCTTGATTCCGTTTTTAAGTACGGCTGACAGTGTGCGCCATATTCGTGAATTGAATGATCAAACAAAAGTGGCGATTGCCGGAAAACGAGCGGCGGAGATTTATAATTTGGAAATTCTTAAAGAAAATATTAACAATAAAGTTGGTAATTCAACTCGATTTATTATTATTTCTAAACATTTACAGGTGGCCGCCAAAAGTAATAAAACAAGTGTTGTCTTCTCGTTGGAACATAAAGTTGGGACACTCTACCAGCTGTTGAGTCATTTTGCTGAAAATGATATTAACATGATGAAAATTGAATCCAGGCCTACCGAAGAAGGAAATTGGAAATACGTGCTATACGTGGATTTTGAAGGGAATATCCGGAGTGAAAAAGTGAAAAAAGCCTTAAGTTTAATTGAAGAAGGTTGTGAGTATTTCCGCTTGCTTGGCTGTTATCAACAAGATTCAGTAAGGTGATTAGTGAAAGTTAATAGCGAAATCGAATAACAAACGTGCAAAATCCATCGAGTTTAACGGAAAGGATTGGCAGTTTCCATGGAATTTTACGGACTTTTAGGTGAAAAATTAGACCATAGTATCTCGCCGGAAATTCATGAAAAGATTTTTTCTCTTTTAAAAATCCGGGCGGCTTATAAAAAATTTGAAGTAAAAAAAGAAGACTTACAAAAATTTGTCGATGGATTGAAGGTATTGGGGATTAAAGGGACGAATGTAACGATTCCTTATAAACAAACGATTATTCCATACTTAGATGGTCTATCAGAAGAGGCAAAAAAAATAAATGCGATTAACACGATATTGCTGAAAGACGGAAAATTATACGGATATAATACTGATTATTTTGGCTTTGGTACGATTCTTCAGTGCAATCATGTTGAGGTTGAAAATAAAGTGTGTATGGTACTGGGGTACGGGGGTGCAGCGAAAGCCGTCGTTCAATATTTACTCGATCATGGGGTAAAGAAATTGTATATTGTTTCGCGACGAACATGTAAAGATGTATATAATGATTTGCGCGTTCAATTTATGACGTATGATGAGATTGCTACCGTTAAAGGGGATGTACTGATCAATACAACTTCAGTCGGCATGTACCCGAATGTGGACGCAAGCCCGGTTGCGGAAGAGATCATTATAAATTTTGCTACATTGATTGATATTATTTATAACCCGCGGATTACTAAATTTTTGGAAATTGGTCGGCGATTAGATAAAAAGATATGTGGTGGACTGGAAATGTTGGTCGGTCAAGCCATAAAGGCGGAAGAAATTTGGCAAGAAAGAGAAATAAGTCATGAAATTTTGATAAAGGTAATGGATGATTTCGATAAAAAATTTTAGTATAAATGAGTGATTGAATGAAAAATAAATTAGTCATTATCGGTATGCCGGGGAGTGGAAAAACGACCATCGGCAAACTGGTAGCAGAGAAAACCGGAAAGCCTTTTATCGACTTGGATGAATTTATTGTGGAGTGGACAGAAAAGACAATCCCCCAGTTATTTGAAAAGGGAGAAGACCATTTTCGTGAAATTGAAACAAGGGCTTGCATGGAAATTGCTAAGCGAAAGGGTTTGATTGTCTCAACCGGCGGCGGTGTCATCAAGAAACCAATCAATATGGAATGGTTGAGTGACAATGGGGTTATCGTCTTTTTAGATCGGCCGGTAGATTTAATCATGGCGGACATCATCGTCCAATCCAGACCATTGTTAAAAGATGGGAAGGAAAAACTGCTCACCCTTTATGAAGAACGGTACGAGTTATATAAAAAATATGCAGATGAGATTATTGTTAACGACCGCATCATTGAAGAAGTTTGTTCTGACTTTATAGCGATTATGAATAAATATGTAATGTTGTAAAAGGGCTGCATAATTTGCAGTCCTTTTTTTGTAAAGAAAAATTAAATTCGTTTATCGTTAACCTTTTGTGTTCTTGTTCATAACTGATACTTTTTGCAGTACAGGTTTTCCGGCAAACAATCCCGTATACATCAGCAAAATTCCCATCATGATAATCACACCGATATAAACCGACATCATCGACGGAACCAAGAATGCTCCAATAATAATGGTTGAACGGGCGATCAAATCAGCCCCACTAAAAGAGACATTTGAAAAAGCGGAGTATGACCCGCGTTTATCATCCGGAATCATGTTCGATTGCTCGGTCTTTCGAATTGGTGAGTAAATCAGTTCGCCAACTGTTGCAATAAAATTAAATAAGACTAACAGATACCAAATGTTTGCCGAAGTGACCGTCACATAGCCAATCCCATAAAGCAAAAGTCCAACCAATAAACCTTTTTGCTTGCTGAAATGATTAACCATTCGATTTATAAAAAATGTCAAAAACACAACCAGCAATGTATTTTCGATATTGAGAATACTCAACATGCGAACCCCGTCAACCGTAAAACCGCCAAAATCAATCGGCTCAAATTCATTTGCTAACCGGACACCAATATAACTGCTCATCGAAAATTCTGCAGCAAAAATGAACATTGATCCGACTACCACTTTGACAAAAGGAGCATCCTTAATGGCAACTTTGTAATTGCTTAATACATCAAGAATAACATTATGATGCTGCTTTTTTAATTGCTTTACAGAAACATCTTGAAGCCACAACCAATAGGCAACAGGCAAACAAGATGATGTAAAAGTGAGAACGGCAAACAATTCGATTTGATGATTTACATAAAACATGCCGCCAAGAGCCGTCCCAATCGCCAGAGATAAATTGACTAGCCAATAATCAATCACATACACTGATTTTCGATTCTCGGGTGTTGTTGAATCAATTATGATTGCCTCCATTGCCGGACTCCCGAGCCGTGACACAACAATAAAAATAATATAACTAACTGCAAACAACCCAATCAACCGGTCACTTGGGAGTAAACTCAACGTCATCAAAAGGAACGTCATCGCACTTAAAGAAGAAGTAATCAGTAATACCTTTTTACGCGGAAAACGATCAGAAATATATCCCCCAATCAAGTTCACAATGAAACTAATAAAAACGGTCACAATTAAAAATGAACCGGCCCAAATTTTTCCTTTTTCTTGGGCAAAAAATAAGGCCATAAAGGGCATTACGGATGAGGAAACGGTTCGATTAAGAAATGAGGTAATTAATCGGACTTTAATATTTTGCGGATATTCGTGCCATTTCATTTGGAAGCCCCCCTTATGTTTAGTATATTAAAATAGACATATATAAAAATAAATAGACAATATTAAATATTTTTGTCTACTTTTAGGTGGGATCAAAATGAATGAGTATTTATTTACACTATGGAAATCTGTTGAATCAGGGCCGGTTCGAGTAGAGGATATGGCACAAATTTTACATTTAAGTCCAAAACAAACGGCCCGCTATGTAAAAACATGGGAAAGGGAAGGTTGGCTTTCATTTACATCAGGACGTGGTCGCGGGAATGTATCGAAATTAACATGGTTGAAAAATGTTGAAGAAGTTTATGAACAAGAGTTAACTACAATGATTGAAGAGGAGCCGATTGAAAAAAGTAGCAAATATTTATTGATGGATTGGTCTCAGGAACGAAAAACAAGATTACTAAACCATTTTCAATCAAAGTTCGGATTCAAACAAACTGTCTATGAAATCGATCAACTCATCATTCCCCGCAAATATCCATTTCATTCTCTTCACCCGTTGGATGCCGTCCATGTACACCTGGCAAATTTGGTGGCAACGGTCTATAACCGGTTAGTGGCCATCGATGAAAGAGGAGGAGTGGAACCGGAAATTGCCCATAGTTGGAATATGACTCCAACAAGGCTTAGACTTTATTTAAAAAAAGATGTGAAATTTCATGACGGGTCTATTTTAACGGCGAATGATGTTGTCCAATGTTTAGAGAATATGAGAAAGCAACCTCAATATGCGAACCTTTGGCAACCGGTTGAACGAATTCGTGCCGTAACACCGCTTGTCATCGATATCGATACACCGAATGGTTGCAGCTATACCCTTCAGCTGTTGGGAACAATCATTGCCAGCATTTATAAAGAAACGGATCATGGATTAGTTGGAACAGGTCCTTTTTATGTTGCTGAAAATAGTGAGGTGAAAACAAAATTAATTGCTTTTAAAGAACATTTTCAGGAACGGCCGCTCCTTGATGAAATTGAATTTATCCAAGTACCAAAAGATTATGATTTCATCTATACTTCTAATTTGAAAAAAGAGCACGAGTCTACTTTTGTCTTTAAAAGTCATTCCGGATTCGGTGTCGTTATAATGAACGCCTGTCGAAAGTCGGATATAAGCCGGCAAGAGGTACGCGATTACATTCATTCGGTTATTGCGGGGCATCGCCATGAAGTAACTGGTGTATATGAAAAAATGGTCCCCAATCATACGAGCTGTCTATCGCATAAGACTGAGCCATACCCGATTCCTAAGGTAGAGCGACCTCGTTTTTACGCACCGCTGATTCTTATGCAACGCAAATGGAATCAACCGATGACAAACTGGTTGAAAGAGATTTTGGAAGAGGCAGGGGTTCCGATTGAAGTAAAGTGGCTGACCTTTGAGGAATCAATATATGAAAATACGAAACAGGAAGAAGTGGATCTCTATATTCATGGAGAAATTTTTGAAATGAACGAAACCTTTTCTTTTTATTATTTTTTAAAAAACGGGTATTCGCCACTTTCCAATATTTTGAACAATGATCCCGAATTAAAAAAACATATGGATATGTATATTCAGACGCCGTTTGAAAAGTGGGGTGAGTTTCATGAACAAATGGAAAAAATGTTAATAGAAAAGTCGATTATGATTCCACTGTATCATCAAAAGAAGGAAATTCCATTTTCAAATGATATCATGAATATCCAGATGAAGCATTTTGGCTATGTAGATTTTTCAAAGCTTTGGGTCCGTCCGGAAATATAATTCATGCATATACGATTGTATTATCTGACTTTTGTAGCATTTCTCCAATTCTTCCGGGAATCTACGAAATGAAGAGGCCATACCCTAATCGTTTATAAAAATCAGAAGAGGATAGGAAATGCATTTTGTAAAACCGCTGAAGAGTAACTTTTTTTGGTGTTACAAATGGACGATTTAAAGACGCAATTTTTGTTTTCACATTTTTAAAATTTTCCAATTATGATAAACTAGTTATATATTGTCACTGGATTTAAAAAAAAAATTTACACTAGATATTGTAATTGTTTTAATTTTCAGACATTACGTGTTTTGCTTAAATATGGCTTTTTGGGGCGAATCATATGGGCTTGCCTTAAATTTTTTCAAAAACATACCATGAACGCATAATATTTTGTGTCTTATCAATTGATACCGTGAAGTACTTATTGTCGTTTGAATATGGTATTGGGGGAAATAAATAAAAATGTTGAAAATAAAAGATATTGAAATTGGCGAAGGAATACCAAAAGTGATCATTCCGCTGATGGGAACAACGGATCAAGAATTACTTGAAGAATTGGAAGAAATTAAAGATTTGAAACCTGATATAATTGAATGGCGTGCAGATGCTTATTCAAAAGTTGAAGATTTAGCAGCAATAAAAAATCTACTTGAAAAAATGAGTACCCAACTGTTCAATATTCCGCTCATTTTTACGTTCCGTACGCATAAAGAGGGCGGGATGAAAGAAATTGCCGGAGACTATTATTTGAAACTATTAAAAACCGTTATCCAAACAAAAAGAGCAGATCTTGTTGATATTGAACTATCCAGCGGTGAAACAATTGTAAAAGAAGTTGTGACTTTAGCTGAAGAAAATGGAGTTTATATGATTATTTCAAACCACGATTTCCAACAAACGCCAACAAAGGATGAAATAATTCGCCGGCTTGAGACCATGCAATTGCTTGGTGGTCATATCTCAAAAATCGCCGTTATGCCGAAAAATGTTCAAGATATTCTTACCTTACTAGATGCTACGATTACGATGAAAAATAAGGATAGAGACCATCCGCTCATTACGATGGCCATGGGTCCCCTTGGATTAATCAGTCGTTTATCCGGAGAACTGTTCGGCTCAGCTTGTACGTTTGGAGCCGGTAGAACCGCTTCGGCACCGGGGCAAATTCCTGTCAATGATTTAAGAAACGTATTGAACATCTTTCATAAATATTTTGAAGCAGGAAGGGATATTTAACATTAAAAAGATGTGAGCTTTTTTAACGAAAGAAAAGCAGTCAGGAAAGGATTTATCATGGAAAAAAGAATCATCATTACAGGATACGGTGTTGTCGCCAAGGAATTTTGTAAACTATTGTTGAACCATTCCGAATCAATTAAAAATATGTACGGTTTCCATCCAAAAGTGACAGGTATTATCGGTACAAAAGGGATGCTTTATGAAGCAGAAGGGATCTCTTTGGACGAATTGACGAGTTATGGCATCGGATCCAATGCACTTACTCAATATGCCGAGGATAAAAATATTTTTTTAGTCCCTCCAAAATGGAATGGTGATGTCCTTGTTGAATGTACACCAACCAATATTGAGACCGGTGAGCCGGGATTATCGTACATACTGAATGCCATCGAAGCAGGAATGGCTATTGTTTCTGCTTCAAAAGGGGCGCTTGTTCATTCTTTTAAAAGAATAAAAGAAGCAGCTCGGAAAAAAGGGGTCAGTATGAAATTCAGTGGGGCAACCGCGGCTGCACTGCCGACCATGGATATTGGCGGGTATAGTTTGGCCGGCGCAACAATAACAAGGATTGAGGGAATTTTAAACGGGACCACAAACTTTATTTTGACTACCATGACCGACAACAATCTGTCATTCGATGAAGCTTTAAAAGTCGCTCAAATGAAAGGAATTGCCGAGAGGAACCCGAGTTTAGATGTGAAAGGCTATGATAGTGCATGTAAAATTTTATTACTTACGAACGGGTTATTGGAAACGAGTTTTTCCTTAAACGATATCCAAATTGAGGGAATTGAACATGTCACAAAAGAGAAAATAAATGAAGCACAGGAGAAGAATGAACGAATAAAATTATTGGCCAGTGTCATTTTAAAAAATGAACATCTTTCCCTTGAGGTAAGACCACGAACCATTCCGCCTTCTAATCCTTTGTATTATGTAAATGGAACAAATAAAGGAATTGTATTTGAAACGGAAGAAATGGGTACTGTTTGCGTAACAGGCGGTGCATCACACCCGAGAGGAGCAGCCGCAGCAGTATTAAAAGATGTCATAAATTTATATCGGAGAGATTTGTAATTTATATGTAACATGAAGAGTGTCCTTTGAACGTCGCAAATGGAAAGCGGGTAACTCTCTATTTTGTTGACGAGATACATTTTCGTCGACTTTTTTAGGCTAGAAAGTCTCAGTTTTACGGACGAGACCGGACCTCCTTACCAATTAATTTGAGGCGAAAAATGCTCGTTTTTGACGACGCTCCTGATTCTCTTTACCATTTTTAGGTGAAAAATGCTTGTTTTCTACGACGAAACCGAAACTCGTTACCATTTTGAGGCGAGAATTACTCAAATTTGACGACGAACCCTCTTTGGGATACAAACCTCAAGTAAATATTCACCTTTCCTTGTTAAAAATTAATTGATAAAATTAATTGATAAAGATTGGAGATGATAGTTTTGGCGGAAACACACAGATTTACAAAAGGGGAGGAGATTGCAAATGCTGTCACTCACGGAATCGGGGCTTTATTAAGTATAGCGGCACTCGTCATCCTTATTGTTTCGTCTTCAATAAACGGAACTGCAATTCATGTTGTGAGTTTTACAATTTTCGGGGCGACAATGGTTTTATTATATACTTCATCTACGCTTGTTCACGCCCTTCCCCAAGGAAAAGCGAAAGATGTTTTCGAAATACTGGATCATTCATCCATATATTTGTTTATTGCTGGATCCTATACGCCCATAACATTACTTGTTATAAAAGGTGGTCTGGGTTGGACTTTGTTCGGTATTGTTTGGGGCCTTGCCATTGGTGGAATTGTTTTTAAATCTTTCTTTGTGAAAAAATATTTATTTACATCGACGATTTTGTACGTATTAATGGGTTGGCTAGTTGTCATCGGTTGGAAGCAAATTGTCGAAAATATGCCATTCAATGGTGTTGTATTACTTGTAATCGGAGGCGTTTTTTATACAATCGGAGCAATTTTTTATGTTTGGCGTGGATTTAAATTTCATCATATGATTTGGCACTTGTTCGTTATTGCCGGAACCGTTGCCCATTTCTTCTGTGTATTGTTTTATCTACTACCTTAAAACAAACCGCAGTCCTAAACAGTACTGGGACTGTGGCTTATTTATTTTACACATTGAAAGCGGATACAAAATAGGATAGAATAATAATAAATTGCTAGATAGAAAAATTATTGAAAGTGGGGACCTATGATGAAAGCCTTGCAAACGGTTTATGTGAATCACTTTACAAATGGAATTCTTGATCCAAATGAAGAGATGGAATATGTTGTAAAAGATGGAGGCCATATTATTGCGAATACAGCACCGGGATGTTGGGGACCAATGATTACACCTGCCTTAAAAGGTGGCCATGAAGTAACAAAACCTGTCTACGTTGAGGGAGCTGAGGTGGGGGATGCGATTGTTATTCGGATCAAATCCATTGAAGTAACATCCGTTGTTACTGCCTCCGGAAATGATAAACCAATGGAAGGAAGATTTAACGGAGATCCTTTTGTTGTCGCTAAATGTCCAAACTGTGGAACCGTCAATCCGGAAACGGTGATAAAAGGTATCGGTGAAAAAGCAGTTCACTGTAAACAATGTGATGCAGATATTACACCTTTTACATTCACACATGCGTATACCATTGCTTTTAATGAGAAAAAATCAATCGGTGTCACACTTGACCAACAAGCAGCTGAAAAAGTAGCTCAAGATGGTAAAAAGTATATGAATACACCGGAAAACTTAATTCAAAATCCAATTGTTACCTTTGCACCACATGATATGGTCGGAACTATTGCGCGTCTAAGACCGTTCTTAGGACAATTGGGTACAACTCCGGCAAGACCATTCCCGGATTCCCATAATGCAGGTGATTTCGGTCAATTTTTAATAGCCGCCCCTCATGATTATGGTATGACGAAAGAACAATTAGAAGACAGAACAGATGGACATATGGATATTAACCGAGTTCGTGCCGGCGCAATTGTCATTTGTCCGGTTAAAGTTCCGGGTGGCGGAGTTTATTTAGGTGATATGCATGCGATGCAAGGAAATGGAGAAATTGCTGGACATACTACTGATGTTGCAGGGATTGTTACTCTTCAAGTTGAAGTGTTAAAAGGAGCAAATATTGAAGGACCAATCATTCTCCCGGTAGAGGAAGACCTTCCTTATTTGGCAAAACCTTTCACGAAGGAGGAAAGAAAACAAGCGGAAATATTAGCGGAAAAATGGGGAATGGAAAAACTCGAAAAATCCTTACCAATCTCTTTTGTTGGTACAGGAGCGAATTTGAATGAGGCAACTACAAACGGAATGGAACGAGCTGCGAAGTTTTTCAATATCACTGTTCCGGAAGTAATGAACCGCTCTACAATAACCGGCAGCATTGATATCGGTCGTCACCCTGGTGTTGTTACAGTCACCTTCCTTGCTCCAAAAAAATATTTAAAGGAAAAAGGAATTTACGACATTGTGAAGCAGCAATATAAATAATCCAAGAAAGATTAGGGCCGTTTGATATTCAGACGGTTTTCTCTTTTTATAGAATAGTATTTGTGTATAATAATAAAAATTTAAATAAAAACCAAAAAAATATTGACACTATTTTTTGATTTTAGTATATTTAAACTATCCTTCAAAAGATGATGTTGCCTACAATTTTCTGTCTTAGTAATTTCATTAATTAATTCACCTCATAATGTAAACGCTAACATACCTGTAACTATCATTGAGCCCTAGGTTATTGTTTTTGCAGAGATAATCTCTGCTACTAAAGAAAATACAACAGGAAAATCACAAAAGAATTGGTACTTTTTCAAACAAAAATGAAATCGCTATCATGAATAATTAAGGAGGAAATATGGTGAGTAAAACTGTAAACACCGTTCTAGGACCCGTCGATGCAAATGGGTTAGGAAAAACATTAATGCATGAACATTTCTTTTTTGGCTATGCCGGCTACTATGGCAATTCTTTATATTCAGCTGACAAAAACGACATTATTCGCATCGGTGTAGAAGTGGCAAATCGGGCCAAAGCACATGGAGTAACAACAATTGTCGATGCGACACCGAATGATTCAGGACGAGACCCCGAACTACTTAAGGAAATATCTGAACGATCAGGTGTACATATTATTTTTGCAACCGGCTATTATTACGAAGGTGAAGGTGCACCTGCTTATTTTAAATTTAAACAAGGGCTTGGAATTGCAGAAGAAGAAATCTATGAAATGTTTATGAGTGAAATTCAAAACGGTGTTGGTAAAACCGGTCTGAAGCCAGGAGTTATCAAACTAGGTTCTAGTAAAGATAGAATAACAGATTATGAGCAAATGTTTTTCAGGGCAGCAGCAAGAGTTCAAAAGGAAACTGGCATCTCAATTATTACCCACACACAAGAAGGGACAATGGGACCTGAACAAGCAGAATTACTAATTTCAGAAGGAGCAGATCCGAAGCGAATTCTTATTGGCCATATGTGCGGGAATACCGATATCAGTTATCATCTCCGTACGCTTGACCAAGGTGTATATGTCGGTTTTGACCGCTTCGGTATTCAAAAATTTGTCGGTGCCCCAATGGATCGAGAACGAATTGGAACTTTAATTGGTTTGATTGGTTTAGGCTACGCAAATCAATTAATGATGTCCCACGATACTGTTAATGTTTGGTTAGGGAAACCACCTGAGTTTCCTGAGACCATGATTGGTTTGGTGGAAAATTGGCATGTTGGTCATATCTTTGAAAATATTATTCCTGCATTAAATCGTGGTGGTGTTACGGACGAGCAAATTGAAACGATTCTGGTAAAAAACCCGCAAGCTATTTTTGGAGGTGATTCAAGCCTAAATCGAACAAAAGATGAAATTGATAAGGTCGTCCGATAAATTATAATCATCATTAAAAGGGGAGAAGTATATGAAAGCTGCACAAATAGTAGAATTGAAAAAGCCATTGCTTGTAGGGCAGGTGCCGGATCCGACGCCGGGACCACATGATGTCATTGTTAAAGTGGAAGCAAGCGGGGTTTGTAGAAGTGATTGGCATGGATGGGGGATATGGGGTGGCTTGGTATAAAGCCTGAACTACCGATTATTCCTGGACATGAAATGGGAGGCGTAGTTGTCGAAGTTGGGAAAGAAATCAATAATTTTAAGCCGGGCGATCGTGTGACGACACCGTTTCATGAATCCTGTGCCCATTGTTCCTACTGTCTAAGCGGCAGGTCTAATCTATGTGAACATGTTAGAGTGCATGGAATGGTCAATGACGGGGCTTATGCAGAATATATTCGCATCCCACAAGGTGATTTTAATTTGGTTCATCTCCCTGATGAAGTTGATGCGATAACGGCTGCTGCCATTGGCTGTCGCTATATGACCGGATTCCACGGTGTCGTCAAAACAAATATACGTCCCGGTGATTGGCTTGTTGTTAATGGTTCCGGTGGGGTCGGATTATCCGCTATTCAAGTCGCCAACGCTTTAGGTGCACAAGTTATTGCAGTAGATATTGATGATAAAAAGCTTGAAATGGCTCAAAAAGAGGGAGCAGTGGTCACAATTAATGCTCGTAAGGAAGTTGTCCCCAAAGCTGTGCAGGAAATCACAAAATGCGGTGCCCATGCTTCCATTGATGCACTTGGTATAAAAGAAACTATTGTAAATTCCATTTTATCACTTAGAAAGGGTGGTCGCCATGTCCAAATCGGACTTACAACCAGCAGTGAATCAGGTGTTGTCGACATTCCCATTGATATGGTGACAATGATGGAATTGGAAGTGGTTGGAAGCCTGGGGAATCCCCGCACCGAATATGATGGATTATTGCGACTGATCGCCCGAGGGAAATTAAATCCAAAATCACTTGTATCTCGTGAAATTTCTCTAAATGATGTAACGGATGTATTTAACGACATGTCAAATTATCAAACATATGGATTTAATATCATAACAGATTTTAGTTAAACTTGTTATTAGAAGGTGTTGGCTATAATAGTGGTAAACTCTTATTATCTAGAAAATGCAACAAGCAGATTTCAATAAAGTGAAACTTCTATCCGTGGGGGGTTCTTCATCTCCACCTATCTTCTTTGTAATCTCGAAAATCTTTAGGTGACTCGCCATTAAGGTGGGATAAAAAATGAACTGTCCAAAAATCCTGTGTATCTGGTAATGCTCAAAGGGATGCGTTTGGACAGTTTTCTATTTCAAGGATTTATTGGTCTAACTGGTTATTAGACCGTATGTTTATTAATTTTCCAATTGCATCATGATATTGATCCCTGACATAATGGAATTCATTTGTGATTTCTTCTTTATGTCGAACCGTCCCCATATCATCATGAATCCGGTAGTTTGTTAGGGTCATTGGGAAATAATGAATGGGGTATTGTAAAGCGACCCGAAGCCAATATTCATAGTCTTGTGCGTATTTTAGTTGTTCATTAAAAAGTCCAACAGTTTCTACAACTTTTTTCGAAAACATCACCGTACAGCCATTAATTGGATTATAATTTTGCAATAATTTCAGGAGCTCTAAATCATTGTTGAAATGAAGACCGGCATTGTATTTAATAATTTCGCTGTTTTTATTCATTGTATTAAAATTTGTACAGCTAAGAAATGCATTTTTTCTTTGCATAAAGTTCAGTTGATGCCGGACTTTATCGGGATGAATTGTATCATCAGAACTTAACCACACGAAATAATCGCCCTTTGCCTGTTTAATTCCAAAATTCATTGCCGAAGCGACTCCGTTATTTTCTTTTTCCAAATACGTAATTCTTGATAGATAAGAGGATATGCGTTCTTTATACATGGTTGAGCCGTCATCGATAACAATCACTTCTATATGAGGGTAGCTTTGAGCTAATGCACTCTGAACCGCTTGCCCAACATAGGGACAATTATAAAACGGAATCAATATACTGACGGTCTCATTCCTTTCTACCAAATAATCACTCCCTTTCCGTTCATGTTTCTCATATTAAAATATTCCGGTAAAAGAATAAAGCGTGGGCTGACACAATCATTACACCATTCGAGTTTTACGGCATATGGTGATATAAGGCATATTTGTAAAAAACAGGAGAGGATACAATGAATATACTTTTCGTTTATTATGTGCCGAGTGGGGGTGTTGAAACATTAAATCGTCAAAGAAGCCTGGCACTGAAAAAGATTGGAATGAATTGTCATTTCCTTTACTATGAAAATAGACGGGATTTACTAAATGATCATGCGGCCCCTGTCTTCATTACAAATAATGATCAGGAAATAAAACAAATATTGGAGACAGGCAAATATCAAGCCATTGTCATTACGTCCGACTTTCAAGCATTACCAAGATTTCAATCGCTCGGGTATCAAGGAAAAATGATTATCGAAGTACAAGGTTACGGCCCCAAACACGTCGCCCGGAAAGTGTTTCAAAGTGTCGTTCCGCTCGTAACCCGGTATGCTGATGGCTTGTTAAATCCGAAAACCCCACATATTGAACAGCTATTTCATGAATTATTTCCGACCGTACCGAAATTCCAATTTAATAATTGCTTTGATACGACGAAATTTTCTTACCAAAAGACAACCGGCCATCCCCATCCGATTGTCGCTTGGATCGGCCGGATTGAGGACAATAAAAATTGGCGGGAATTTCTTTTTATTGGTGCAAAGTTAATTGAGAAGGTTAATCCGAACATTCAATTATATATGTTCGAGGATCCTACGTTAAGTACACAAAGGGAACGACAAAAATTTGAAGCAACAATAAGCCGGTTGAATTTGCAAAATCATGTAACTTTGCATGCAAATGTTCCGAATGAAAATATGGCAGAATATTATTCTCGTATAGGGGACTCCGGCGGTTTTCTTTGTTCAACATCAAAAGTGGAAGGAGCCCCATACGCCATTCTTGAAGCTTTGAGTTGTAAATGTCCAATCCTTACGACCGATTCTGATGGCGTAAGAAGTTCGATTATTCATAATGAGACAGGTAAATATTATACAATCGGCAATATTTCTGAAGCAGTTACTCAAGCGGTCGAATTAATGAACAAAACTGAGATTCGTGAACATATCCGTTCAAAAGGTTATGAACATGTGAAAGTGAATTTTAGTCCTGAACTCTATGGAAAACATTTCCGGAATATGCTTCAAGCTATTGGTGTTAATTGAATGATATTGAACAAGGATCTTGCAGGATCTCACCGGGTCCTATGTTACTTCTTTAATTTTTTATAGTCATAAACTTCAAAATCGTTGGAAAACACGGTATTGACCAACTGAATGGCCTCTTTGTCATAAAAACTTTTATAAGTTGGAAATTTGCCTGTAGTAATAAAGGTGGATTCTGATATTTCTTTATCGGCAAAGTTTCCTTTTAGCTTCATTGCTGGAGATAGGTGATGAGTTGATTTTGATAATTCAAGCAGATTTGAGCTTTTCAGTTTATATTTGTCTTCGATTTGTTTTATTTGCTTCTGGAAAGTTTCAAGATATATATACTGATCAACAAATTCTTCTTCCCCAGGTTCATATTGTGGGGCGAAATGGCTGTCATAACCTTCAGCCTCTTGGATATAATGTAAAAATTGCTTGAATGTAATGCCTTTCGTACTGTTTTTATCATGATAAAAAAATTCGCGGATTTTTTCCCATTCTTTTTCCCAATGTTGATTTCCTTTCGATGTGGCAAGGATTAAAAATTGGCTGACTGCTCTTTTATACGGGTTGCGAACAAGTTTCAATGTATCTTTTTTTTTCGTCAAAAGATGGTCTATTACATCCTGCATATAAGTCGGTTTCTGCTTATAGACTTCATTCTCATAAAAATGTACCCAAGGATTGTAGTCAATAGCTTCCTCAAGCAGATCGACTTGAAAGAAAAACCATTTTAAGAAAGTAGTACATCCGCTTTTTTGACTCCAGAATAAAATAATTGGAAAATTAGGGTGAAAATGTGGCAAACGTTTTTTTACTACATTTTCCACTCTAACTTCTTTACTTTGCACTGTGTGTCACTTCCTTTTGAAAATTATTTTCAATATGCTTTCTATTTAATCTATGCTTAAGCTAGTATTTTGCAAGGGACGGGTACATAGAAAATCTGTAATTTGAAAGAAAGAAACTCCGAGGCCACTGAAAAACAATTCGAATAAGTCCACTTACACAATATATAGAAGGATAGGCCACAAAAATACATGTTATGAAAGTAATCTTATTATTATTTAGCACTTCTACACAGTGGTCTCGAAACTCCATGTTGATCATACCGATTTCTTTTCCTCTTGAATATGATACTTTAAGGACAGCCAAAAGTTTATGGAAAAGTAATGAGGTGGAACGTAATATGAAAATTTTGCTTGCGACCTTCTGGGAAATTCCTCATACAGGAGGGGTATGGAAGTATATGCAACAATTGAAAGAAAGACTGGAATCACTCGGTCATGAAGTTGATCTTTTCGGTTACGGGGATCAAGGGAATTTTGTTTATATCTATAATAAAAATCAAAAAGTAAATAAACGTTTTTTTCTAGGTGAAATTAAACAAGCTTTTCCGGCAATGGTGTTGGATTCTGTCATTCATTATTATGAAGAACGCATGTATTTTTATGAACTTGCGGCAAAAATACTTGGAATCGGAAATTATGATTTAATCCATTGCCAAGATGTGTTCTCTGCCGTTATTTTCAATCGAATTCGTGCAAAACATACTGCATTGGTGGCCACACTGCACGGATGTGTTGCCCATGAAATTTTAGAAGCGTATTATCGTTCAAAGAATCCTGTTTCTTCCCACGGTGACAGTTATTTTGGAAATCTAGAATTTAATGGCGCAACGGCCGGTGAAATAACGATTATCGCCAATAACTGGATGAAAAATATTTTAGTTGAAGAATATAATGTCCCCGTTTCACAACTTAAAATTCATCACTATGGCTATGATATCGAGACTTTTTTGGAGCAAATGAATCATCCATCACCAATCCAAAAACCGTTCACACAAAAAGTAATCATCTATACCGGAAGACTTTCTGAGATGAAAGGAGTCCATCATTTGATTGGTGCATTAGCTCGACTGAAAAAGAAGAGACATGATTGGGTTTGTTGGATCGTCGGGGATGGTCCGCAAGATCAAGTGTTACAAAAACAAGTAGCGTTACTTGGGCTGGACAATGAGGTGTCTTTTTTCGGAAAAAGAAAGGATATACCATATCTATTATCACTCGCCGATATCCTCGTTCTCCCGACATTAATCGATAATCAGCCATTATCTGTTATCGAAGCACAACTTGCCGGGAAAGCGGTAATTGCCAGCAATGTCGGTGGTGTGCCGGAAATGATTGAACATGGGATGACCGGTGTCTTAACGCCACCCGGTGATGAGGAAATGCTTGCTGTCCATATCGATTATTTACTGGAACATGAGCCGTATCTTGCTAATTTAGGTAAAAGGGCAAAAGATTGGGCACTGACACATTGGTCTTTAAATCAAGCGATTGAAAAAATAGTAAATATTTATGAACAGGCAATTTTTTTACGAAAAACCGAAATTGACGAAGCGAACAAAAATTAAAGGCTATTTTGGTCAAATGCTATATACGAAAAATCAGAGCGAACATAATATAAATTTAAAAGATGTGAGGTGGGTAATCACAAATTAGAAATTATTTGATTAAGTAAAATGTTGAACGAATCGGACACATGGGGCAGTTCATACTCCACCTATCTTCTTTGTAAACTCGAAAACCTTGAGGTGGAGGTCTTTACTCCGCCCGAGGTTGGATAAAGGAGAATGACAAGTTTTGCATAAATTAAAGGGTATGTATGATTCCATTTTCAGTTTAGGGCATCTTTGCTTAGCCGCCATGCAAATGCGGAAGTTTCAGTTACGTCCGTTTTCGGGTGTGCTGGATTGGGTTGGTTCCCCACAATTATCAAAAGTCAATTTGCTGATTAAAAACCGTTTTTCCGATTTTTTGAATATCAATCATTTAAAACCCGATCGCTATCTCTCACCTACAGATTTATATGTTCATGACTTTGTTTATGATATTGGCTTTAACCATGATTTTAAAACCGATAAAAACACATTAACTCATTTAGGCGGGTATGCGGAAGTAAAAGCAAAATATGACAGAAGAATTAATCGGTTTCTTGAAAAAATGAATACGAGTAAGCGAATTTTATTCATCCGAACTGAAGCAAATGAAGCAAAATTTGAAGATGTAAAAGAATTGGAGACGATTTTGTCCAATATGGTAGCCGGAGATTTTCACATTCTATTAGTCCACCATAAAAACATCAGTCATATGATTGAAAAGCCGTATCCGCTTTCCTCAGTAACTCTTGTTGAACTGCCAAATAAAGAAATTTGGGATGAAAATGATCCATATTGGGCAAAAATTTTCCAAGGTGTTTCCTTAATGAAGTAACTCATTGGTCTCCCCTTAAAGCGGGATTAAGTGAGACTTCCAGCAGTGAGGTTTTCTTCACCCTCATTGATGGGTAGCTGAACCAATCGGGCACTTATCTTTCTCCCTTTACATCTTTGATTTTCCTTTAGTCACATGAGGAAGATTTAGTGACCGTTCGTGCGGGATAAAGACATTGGAGAGGAGCCATAGAATGAAAGTTTTAGTTACGGGTGGAGCAGGTTTTATCGGATCATATCTCGTTGATCAACTCGTTAAGTTAGAATATGACGTACATGTAATCGATAATTTTTCTACGGGAAAACGGGGTTTTTTATCGCCACTTGCACATTTGTATGAATTTGATATATGCGGAATCGAAACGAGACAATGGATTCAAGAAGAAAAACCGGATGTGATTTTTCATTTAGCCGCACAAGCCGATGTTTCAAAATCGATGAATAAACCTAGAGTGGATGCCGATACGAATATTAACGGGACAATCAATATTTTAGAAGCTTGTCGTAATCACGATATAAAAAAACTTATATTTTCTTCCACTTCAGCGGTATATGGAAACATTGTGAGAGATCGAATAAGTGAAAAGGACTTGGCTGAACCCGTTTCTTTTTATGGATTATCGAAACGTACGGCAGAAACATATATTCAATTGTTTTCGTCTCTGTACGATATTCCTTTTACGATTCTTCGTTACGGAAATGTGTATGGACCACGGCAAACCGTGAAAGGAGAAGGAGGTGTCATTGCTGTATTCCTTGATCAATTAAAGAAGCAAAAACCATTAAATATTCATGGTGATGGAGAACAAACAAGAGATTTCATTTTTGTTAAGGACATTGTTCAAGCGAATCTGGCCGCCATTGAACGGGGAAATCGGGATATTTTTAATATAAGCACAGCTCAAAGTACATCCGTCAACCAAATTGTAAACATACTCAGGCAATTACACAAGCAACCGGTGTTGGTTCGCTATTCCGCAGCGAGAAAAGGAGATATCCAGGATAGTTGTCTGGATAATCAAAAAGCAAAAAAATGGCTTGAATGGAGACCAAAAATAGATATTCATAGCGGATTAGCGGAAACATATCAATACGTTTTTAGCTAACGATTTGAGGACCGTTGTATTGTAATCCCCCTTGAAAAAAACGATTGCAACGTTTTGATTTCAACATTTCAATAAAAAACTTGGGCGTCAAAATGTTTAGGCGACTCGTGATGTGATATTAAATTTTTTTGGCTGCGGTATATTGGATCGCAGCTTTTTTCTTGTGCCCTTATACGTAAGTCCAAAATTTCCATCTGCGTCGAATTCGCACCTTTGCTGAAAATTTATACTTACCATATAAAATAAATTTTCAAAATCCACTTAAAAAATAGTTGACAGGTCGGAATAGTATGATTAAAATATAACTCAATAAAATACCCTATAACATTTTTTTATACGCTGAATATAATACATAGAAAATTTTAAAGCCGTAAGTAGCTAAATAGGTATTGTGGGGCAAATGAAGGAGGAAACAAGGATGAGCAAATTAATTGTATTTGCAATTGTCGGCTTTTTTGCACAACTGATTGATGGAGCGTTAGGAATGGCTTATGGTGTCACTTCGACAACTTTGTTATTGGCCTTTAGTGTGAATCCTGCGGCGGCATCCGCATCTGTGCATTTAGCCGAATTGGTGACGACTGCCGCATCGGGCGCTTCTCATATTAAATTTGGCAATGTCGATAAAAAGATGGTTTTTCGCCTGATTATCCCGGGAGCAATTGGCGCTTTTTTAGGTGCAACATTTTTAAGTAATTTACCCGGTGATGTCATTAAGCCATATGTTTCATTATTTTTATTACTATTAGGCGTATATATTCTATTTCGTTTTCTATTTATCTATAAAAAAACGGAAGAACAGAAAAATGTTCAGTTGTCCTATAAGCAATCCATCCCTCTAGGTTTTATCGGCGGATTTTTTGATGCAACCGGCGGCGGTGGCTGGGGACCAATCACAACACCAGTCTTACTTTCTAAAAAAGGAATGAGTGCGAGAAAAGCTGTCGGTACGGTGGATACAAGCGAATTTGTCATTGCCTTATCCGCTTCATTAGGTTTTTTCCTATCTCTCGGTTCAGAACTGATTGAATGGGTGTGGGTGATTGCGCTAATGATCGGAGGCGTTTTGGCGGCACCGCTGGCAGCATGGCTTGTGCGTATTGTCCCTACACAAATAATGGGTACTTTAGTGGGCGGATTTATTGTTTTAACAAATGCGAGAACAATCTTTTCCACTTGGATATCCGATGATTCGATTTATCCGGTTTTATACGGTTTGATTATCGTAACTTGGATTGCGGCGGTTGGATATGCCATATATAAATATAACCTGGACAGAAAAGCTTCCGAAGCAGATTTACCTTTAGATGTCGAGGCGTAATTATCGGGTAGAATGGCAGGAAACAATTGGTAATCACGCAATTCATCTATATATAGCACAGGTAACGGTGGAATCAAACATTACCTTAAAGGTGGAGGGGACTTTAATGAAACAATTGGATGAGTTAAAACTGAAATATATCATTTCCCTGTTGGAAAACATGGAATATGGCTCGTTAAATATTACCGTCCATGCCGGTGAAATTACCCAAATCGACAAGACGGAAAAGAAGCGATTTACCTTGGCGAAAGTAAACAAATCGTAATCTCAAACACTACATTGAAAGGAACGAAACACAATTCCTAATACAATTTCATACGTTTATCCGATTGGACCACCAAAGGATACAGAATGATTGATATTTACTACTATATCAATCAAGTCTGTGTCCTTTTTGTTTTAAATAATAAAGGGAGATGATTTTTGTGAGTAGTATTGTCATTATTTCGGGAAGTCCTTCTCGAAATTCCAGTTCTGAGCATGTTCTTCATTTTTTAGGTCAGCTCATAGAAAAAGAAGGATATTTGGTCACACATATATCAGTAAAGGATATATCCGCTGAAGTTTTATTTAGTGGTCTATATGATAATGAAGAAATCCAAAAAATTTCAAAAGATATACAACAGGCATCGGGTATCATTGTTGGCTCACCTGTTTATAAAGGAGCCTATACCGGTGTATTAAAGGCGTTAATTGATTTAATGCCCCAAGATGTTTTAAAAAATAAACCCGTTCTGCCCATTATGACAGGTGGTAGTCCGGCGCATTTGCTTGCGATCGAATATACATTAAAACCGGTTCTTACCACGTTGAAAGGGATATGTTTAAAAGGTATTTATCTATTGGATAAACAAATTGATAAAAAGATTTACGAGAATCCAATCACCGATGACGAGCTATATAAACGAATCAAAAAACAACTTTATTATTTTGTTGACTCAGTTAATAAAACAGAAAAAGACATTCCGGTATTAACTCAAATTGATTCGTAAAGCAGGCAATTGTCTTCAAAATTTTTTTCCCACCTTAACGGGCAGTAAGATCTCCACTTCAAGATTTTCGAGTTTACAAAGAGATAGGAGCACGGTCTGCCCGCAAAGATCCGATTGGTTTAACTAATCATCAGTGGGATAAAGAAAAAACCCTTGATGGAAGTATCATTATATATGAAAGGATGAGGAACTTTGAAAATTTTTTGGTTTATTCCTACACATGGAGATGGTCGATATTTAGGAACAAGAAAAGGAGGCAGAGCTGCCAACTACGCTTATTTCCGTCAAATTGCACAGGCCGTAGATAGTTTAGGATATGAAGGCGTATTAATTCCTACTGGAAAATCATGCGAAGATCCTTGGGTGGTTGCCTCCAGTCTAATTCCCGTTACAGAAAAGCTGAAATTTCTAGTAGCAGTCAGACCGGGTTTGATGTCACCAACAGTTGCGGCAAGGATGGCAGCAACATTTGATCGCTTATCCGGTGCCAGATTATTAATAAATGTTGTGACAGGTGGTGACCCTATTGAATTAGCTGGGGAGGGATTATTTCTAAAACATGATGCTCGTTATAATTTAACTGATGAATTTTTAACAATATGGAGAAAGACGTTAGAAGGAGAAAAGTTTGATTTCCAAGGAGAATACTTGCATGTAGAAGGGGCAGAAGTTCTATATTCACCACTCCAGAAACCTTATCCACCATTATATTTTGGAGGTTCATCAGAAGCGGGAATGAAGGTGGCAGCAGATCATGTTGATGTCTATTTAACTTGGGGAGAACCACCTGTGCAAGTAGAGAAGAAAATTCTGAAAATGAAGAAACTGGCTGAAGAAAGAGGTAGAGAAGTAAAATTTGGCATCCGTTTGCATGTTATTGTTAGGGAAACCGAAACAGAAGCTTGGCAAGCAGCAGAAAAGTTAATCAACTATGTTGACGACGAAACGATTAATGCCGCACAAAAGGTATATGCAAGAATGGATTCGGTAGGACAAAAAAGAATGACGGCACTTAATAAAGGTGACCGGTCAAATTTGGAGGTCAGTCCTAATCTTTGGGCAGGTGTCGGTCTTGTCCGAGGTGGTGCAGGGACAGCGCTTGTCGGTGATCCGGATACAGTTGCAAAGCGAATCCAAGAGTATGCTGATTTAGGAATTGAAACATTTATTTTATCAGGTTATCCGCATTTAGAAGAAGCTTACCGGACAGCGGAATTATTATTTCCTAAGCTGTCAATTCAAAACGTAAGCAAACAAAATGAAAAAGTATTTATTAGTCCATTTGGTGAAATAATAGCCAATCAACAAATACCGATAAAGTAAAGAACACTATTGTTTAGGAATGATTATTTGAAACAAAGATATTTTAATATTTCGGGGGAAACAAAATGATAAAAAAAACTAGGACACTACTTCTTTCTTTTTTACTAATAACAATTTCTTTCATTACTTTAACAGGGTGTGACCAAACGGCTTCATCTAAGGAGAAAGATGCAACAGATAAAATTATTCGAATCGGCTTTCAAAAATTTGGCACATTAAACATTCTTAAGGCAGAAGGAACGCTGGAAAAAGTGTTAGAACCTAAAGGCTATAAAGTAAAATGGACCGAGTTTCCCGGAGGACCGCAATTACTTGAAGCATTAAATGTTGGTAGTTTAGATTTAGGTCATACAGGGGAAGCACCGCCGATTTTTGCTCAAGCGGCTGGTGCTCCAATCGTGTACTTTGCCAATGAACCTACTAATCCAAAAGGTGAAGCAATTTTAGTTCCGAAAGATTCTCCTATTCAAAGTGTGAAAGATTTAAAGGGAAAAAAGATTGCATTGAATAAAGGATCGAATGTTCATTATTTGCTTGTTCAGGCATTAGAAGAATACGGGATTCAATATGAAGAAATTGAACCGGTTTTTTTAGCTCCGGCCGATGCCAGAGCTGCTTTTGAGCAAGGTTCTGTCGATGCATGGGTAATATGGGATCCTTTTTTTGCTGAAGCAGAAGCCAAAACAGGTGCACGTATTTTAGTCGATGGAACCGGGTTGGTCCAGAATCGTGAATTTTTCCTAGCTTCAAAATCCTTTGCAGAAAAGCATTCAGAACTATTGGATATCGTTTATAAAGAAATCGAAAAAGCAGAAAGAAAAACAATAGAAAATAAAGCAGAAGTAGCAGCATTTCTATCACCACAATTAGGAATTGAAGCAGAAACATTGGAAAAAGTTCTAGAAAGAAGGACATTTGGTATTGAAAAGATAACGAAGAAAACTATTGAAGAACAACAAAAAATTGCTGATAAATTTTATGAACTACAATTAATTCCGAAAAAAATTGATACATCTGAAGCATTATTAAAAGTTGATTCATAGGAGGTCTTAATATGAATGGAAAAAAGTTACTGCCTTGGATAATACCAACTACGTTAATAATTATTTGGCAGGCTTTATCGACTTTAGGTATCATCTCATCAAGAGTTTTACCCAGTCCAATAGAAATCGTTATATCTGCACATGAATTGACTTTAAACGGACAATTAATTTCTGATGTATGGATTAGTTTGAAAAGAGTTTTTTGGGGATTTATCATCGGCGGTGGCATTGGATTTTTTTTCGGTTTGATAAATGGATTGTCAAAGCTGTCAGAATCGCTAATTGACTCAAGTATTCAAATGGTCAGAAATATTCCTCATTTGGCTTTACTGCCGCTAGTTATTTTATGGTTTGGGATTGAAGAAGAATCGAAAATATTTCTAGTTGCCTTAGGGACCTTTTTTCCAATCTATATTAATACCTTTCATGGGATCCGTAATGTAGATTCTTCTCTGGTAGAGATGGCAAAGGTATATGAGTTAAAGGGATTAAGTCTGTTTTGGAATGTCATTTTTCCTGCCTCTTTGCCGTCAATTTTAGTGGGTGTGCGTTTTGCGTTAGGGACTGCCTGGGTTACATTAATCGTTGCAGAAACGATTGCAGCAAATTCCGGGATCGGATATCTGGCGATGAATGCAAGGGAATTTATGCAATTGGACATTGTTTTGTTAAGTATTATTCTTTATGCTTTATTAGGTAAGTTTTCAGATGTTATCGCAAAAATAATTGAAAAAAAGAGTTTAAAATGGAATCCAAGTTATCAATAAGGATTTGGAGGTCAATAAGATGGGAATGGGGAATGAACCTGTATTGGAATTAGTAAAAGTTCAAAAGACATACGGAGAAAAAGTCGTATTAAACGATATTAACTTACGAGTGAATAAAGGGGAATTCATTGCGATTGTCGGTAGGAGCGGATGTGGAAAAAGTACGCTATTAAGAATTATTGCCGGGCTCGAGCAAATCCAATCAGGAAATATATTCGTAAAAGAGGAAAAGCTTAATGGCAGAAATGGTATGGTAAAAATGATGTTTCAGGATGGCAGGTTGTTACCATGGAAAAAGGTTTATGAAAATATCGGATTAGGTTTGAAAACTACTGAAAAAAGAAATGAAATTATTTCCTTATTAGAAAAGGTTGGATTAAAAGAACATGCAAACAAATGGCCGTCTGCATTATCAGGCGGGCAACAACAAAGGGTTGCATTAGCAAGAGCTCTTATTCATGAACCGGAACTTCTTTTACTTGATGAACCACTTGGAGCACTAGATGCATTGACAAGAATTGAAATGCAGGACTTAATTAGAGATCTATGGATGGAAAAGCAATTGACTGCTATTTTAGTCACCCATGATGTTGAGGAAGCAGTCACTTTGGCCAATCGTGTCATATTAATTGAAGAAGGGCGAATCGTAATGGATCAACCTGTTCAATTACCTTATCCGCGACAAAGGGATCACCCGCAATTCTCTAAATTAGTTAATCAAATTCTAAATAGAATTTTGGGAAAAAGAGAAAATGCTGTATATAATGCAGAACGTACAGTTAACTTATGAAAAATATAAAAGAAAATTAACGTTATCCTAATAATGATTGCCCGGTTCTGCTATAATTTAAGTAGAAGATAGGCGAGAGGTAGGGCGAATTTCGTGAATATCGACAGTTTACGGTTGTTTTGTTTGGTAGTTGAGGAGGGAAGTATTAGTCAAGCGGCACGGTTGAGTGGCTTATCTCAGCCGGCCGTAACAAAACAAATGCATCAATTGGAAAATACGTATGGAACGCTTTTGTTTGATCGGACTGACGGGAAACTAAAATTAACTAGTGCCGGGAAAACCCTGTATCCGTACGCAAAAGAAATTGTAAAAGACTACAACCGTTCAAAAGAAACCATCCAGCAACTCATCGGGAATGACGATAGGAAACTTCATGTTGGTGCATCATTAACGATTGGGGAATATTTTTTACCTAAAATTCTCGGAGTTTTCAAACGAAATCATCCATCCGTAAGATTATTGCTGGAAATCGGAAATACACCGAATATTCTCGAGAAACTTTCTAATGATGTTATTGATATTGCTTTTGTTGAAGGGGTAGTTGAAAACAAACATTTTACAGTGGAAAAATTTGCGGACGATGAACTGATCTTAGTTTGTCCAACCGGCCACCCATGGACGAAAAGACAATATATTGATATTGAAGAATTAGCGAAGGAACATATGATCTGGCGTGAATCAACTTCCGGAACAAGATTAATCGTGGAACAAGCATTGAAAGAATTTGGAGTACTGAATAAAATTCAAAGTTATATGGAGCTCGGCAGTACCCAAGCGATTAAAAGTGCGGTTGAAGCAGGATTAGGAATTAGCATCTTACCGAGAATTACAGTGGAAAAAGAACTGCAACATGATGAACTTGCAGAAGTTAAAATAAAAGACATTCATATTCACAGAAATTTATGGATGGTACAAAAACCGCAGCGCTTTTTAAGGAAAAACGTAGATACATTAATACACTTTTTTTCCAACATACTATAAAACTTAGTGAAAGGAGAGGAAATGCATGGCAGAAATTACCACAGGAATTCTTCAAAATGGTGAGCCGTTTATTGTCAGAACATTGACGGTGGATGATTTAGATACGATGAGTCAATTACAATCAAAAGTAATTGACCATTTACCTTCTCCGGAGTTTTTAGAACATACAAGTAAAGAACAATTCATCGACATTTTCCAAAAAGAGGGAATCATGCTTGGTGTATTTGTCCAAGACCGTCTTGTCGCCTTTCGAATCTTTTCTTTACCGGATTCGCTTGAAGAAAAGATTGCCCTAGAGGTGGGAATCTTGAAAGAAGAATTGCCAAATACACTCTTTTCAGTAGTTACTAATGTTGATCCGGATTATCGCGGGTCGGGATTACAAAAGTTATTAGGGGAAAAAATAATGGAAACAATTGATCGAAACCGCTTCCGTTATGTTTTATCTACAGTTGCTCCATTCAATATTCCAAGTTTAAAAGATAAATTTTTTCTCGGTTTTTCCATCGTAGATATAAAAGAGCAATATAACGGAAAACTGCGCTATACATTTTTTAAAGATTTTCAAAAGGAATCGGTTGAATTTGAACTTGTGGATTTTTCCGTCAATATGTCCGATTACGGAAGACAGAAGGAGTTATTCCAGCTCGGATATTTCGGTACGGGAATTTTTTACCAAAATGACGAATGGATGGTACAGTTTGGAGTGAAAAAGAAATAATTTTTTGATGCAAAAAAATAGTCTGTAGGACAGTATTCTTACAGACTTAATATTGGATAATTATTCCATTGTTCCGGTACTTTTAATATTTACGTCCATATCGATAGTGAATTTTGCCTGTGGATATAAGTTTCGCCATTCTTTATACATATCACCCGTATGAAGATGAGTTGCTTTATAACGTAAACCAAATCCAAGCGGGTCAACATTTTGCTTTTGCAAATAGGTCAATAATTCTAGGATCAATTTTTTGGCAACCTTACTTGATTCTTTCCCATACTCTTCAAGAAGGTCCGATTCCGTATACTTAGATGCTTCTTCAAGAATGCCTTGATGGCGAATTTTATATTTTATAATCGGTCGTTGATTATTTTCACTGTTAATTTTATAGGAAATACTCGTTGAATCAATAAATACCCCATATTTAAATTTACCATTTTTCTCCTTTATCTGTGCATTAAATCTTTCAATATTTCCTCGTAATATATTATATACCATCGTTTGTTGGGGATTTAACTCGACAAACTTTCCGTCTCCGATAACAAGAGCACGATGGACAACAAATCTTTTTTCTTTCTTATCAATTTTTATAATCGGCAAAACAGGGTCAATGCCGGTTTCAATTTGCTGTCTCCTGAAATCGAACAAATACTTCGGAGTGATATAAGGTGACTGAACTGATGTTCTGTTAAAGAAATTAAATAATGGTGCTGTTACAGATGATTGTGATTTTGGTTCCATTTTGAGTATATCCTTGGCTCTTTTTTCGGCAATACCAATCCAGGATACTAATTGAATATCTCGTCTCCGATGGAAAAAATCTGTCACATTTCCCAAGTTTCGATCTAATAAATTTTTACTTACGATAATTACTTTTGTATGAGAAAAATCCATATCCTTATCAATGGTAGCTCTTATTAATGCTAATGCTTCTGATATACTCACGCCCTTTTCCGAAAAAAACGCATATTTTACCCCCTCTTGTTTTATATTCCCTGAAGGAACAACTACCTTTATTGTAATTTGATATGGCTTCTTCGTGTCACCGGAATCATCCACTGCAATCGCTGAGACAAACGCTCTTTTGTCAATATCACGAAAGGCACATCCTGATAGAAACGAAATACTCATGAAAAGGATGAAAAGAAAGCGAACAAATTTAAATTGCTTATTCATTATCTTGCTCTCCTTTTTAAATATTGGAAAAGCAGTATCATTGGAAAAAAGAAAAACGGTAACAAGTTATTAAAGAACCTGGAAACTGCTAACAACCAATATTCGTTAAACACGTTAATCAAATATATACTAATTACCCAAAACGCCCCTATAATTAACACGATTATCCAATTTTTTTGTTTAGAAGTAATTTTCTTCGTGCTTATCAATTTTTTTGTAATTTGAACGACAACATGCCAATGAACAAGAATACTTAAAAATGTAGTAAAAATAGAAACGGTTAACATAACATAAAGTACCCGTTCGATAATTCCAAGTGGCATGATAAGTGTATCTGTAGCAATCATCATTGGATGAGGAATTTTATCAATATTTTCATAACCGAGTAGTCCAATCGGAATGAAAAAGCTAACGAGCAATGTTCCAAGGCAAAGTAATAAAGCAATCAGATAATCTTTCCAAGTAAATGTAAAGTCATGTTGCTGAAACTGATTGTTAAAAATAATTAAGTTCGTTATTCCTAAATATACGTACAGTGAATTAGCAATTGCCGAGAAACTAGGAAAATGATTAATATGCATGACTGCTTCCTTAACATAATCAAGTTCAAATTCGTTACTTGTTATTGCTTTAAGTAGAAGAAGAATTAAAAATGGAAACGTAATCAATAATACAATTTCGAGCGTATAAAGTATACTTTTGGTCCGCAAAAGAATGCCGAATGTAATGAATGTCAAAAAGATAATGATCATAAAAACAGTAGGTATTTCAGGTGTCAGAAATCTTTTTAATATAAAAACAAACGAAATTAGCGAAACTAAACCGGCAATAAACCACACAACGGAAATTATCCCAAGGACAATGAATGATAGCCATTTCGGAAAATATGCCAAGAGCAGGTCAGGCAAGTCTTTTCCCGGTACAGTTTGGAAAAAACGTATGAACCCAAATAAAATAATGAACCCCAAAAATACCGATAGAACCATAGCGAGAAGTGAGCCTTGTTCTTTTAAATTAAGTAAAATTTTATGACCTTCAGATATGCTATATCCTAACATGTTAACGATGATGAGATAATAAACATATCGTTTCATGATTTGACACCTTTTGTTTCAACTTTTTTCCGTTGTATAAATAATTTTAAATAAGGTTCACCAAAACTTTCCAAATTAGTTAAATAGAGAACAAATGCTAGAAAAGACAAAATTAAACCGGTAATGCCGGCAATTGTCCCAAAAAACAATAAAACATAACGAATGAGTCGGATGGCAAAACTCATTTCATTAATCGGTATAGCAAAGGTCGCAATCGCAACGGCAGAAACAATGATAACCATAATGTTGGAGGTAAGAGCAGCTTCTGTGGCTGCAGTACCTAATATTAGACCGCCAACCGTTGTTGCTGTTCCACTGATTGCTCTGGGCAAACGAATACTCGCCTCAGTCAATAATTCCATAAAGACGAGGAGGAACAATACCTCAATAAAAGAAGGAAATGGAACACCGACCCGACTGCCTGCAACAGAAAAGGCCAATTCTGAGCGCAAAATTTCAGGGTTATAGGAGGTAACAGCTACATATACACCCGGTAACAGTAAACAAATAAATAAACCAAAATAACGAAGTACCTTTAAAAATTTTGAAATTCCAAACGGTAAATACTTATCATCCATCGATGTCATAAAGTCAAAGAATACAGAAGGTGCAATAATTGCATTAGGGGTTCCGTCTAAAATGAGGACCACTTTTCCACCGGCTATATTTTGGATGACCCGATCTGTTCTTTCTGTTATCATCATAATCGGCATAAATGTCCATTTTTTGTCATTCAAAAGCCGCTGTAATTCTGAGCTGGATAAAATAACAGAGTGATTCAAATTTTTCACTTTCTCTTGTAAATTTTTCAGTACCGAATCGTTGACACTTTCTTGATCATATAATATAGCCAATGTTTGATTATTACTTGTTCCAATTTGATGAGTATCAATCTTTAATGAAACATTATGATAACGGTGCCGAATAATATTTAAATTCGTTTGGATATCTTCACTCAAGCCTAATTCCGGTCCTTGAATCGTCGGCTCGATATTTGTTTCCAACACTATATTTGTTGTTATTTTTTTTAAATCAAGTAAATAATTTTGTTCTTGTATTTGAACAAGTACACTTCCTCTGCTTAATTGCGACAATACTTTCTCGTTCGTTTCGATTTTGTTATTTTGAGGAAGAGAAGCTATGTAAGAATCAAATAGTTGTATTGAACCCATTTCAAAAAAAGGTTTGATGATATAATTTTGTATTTGGTCATTATCAACAACGGTTTTTAAATAAAGAAGGTGGACTGTTATATTGTCGGATTGTAATTTTTGATTGATAATGTCAAAACTTGGTTCCAGCTTTTCGGCCAATAAGTCAATCATATTTGTTTGACTCGTAGTTTTTTTCTTTTTGGTTTGCAATCTATCCCTCCTCATTTATAGTGATTATCGGTGGGGCAAACCCCTCTGATAGGTAGTTGAACCAATTGGGCACATACGGGCACTTATCTTCCACCATTGCAACGTAAAATATTTATTAAAGGTAAAAGAGGAAGATTTAATGCCCGTTCGTGCGGGATAAAGTGAAAATTCCATCAGTGGGGGATTCTGCATCTCCCACTGGTAATTAGTTGAACCAATCGGACTTATACGGGCAGTTGATTCTCTCCCCCATCTTCTTTGTAAACTTGAAAAATTTGAAGTCGAGGTGGAATCTACTGCCCGTAAAGGTGGGACAAAGGGGATGATGGGGATAGTTTATACAAAAATGCACAATTTATGCAGAAAATAGGAAAACATGCATGGGGATGATGATTGTCGGGCAAAATTTGTTAAACAGTAAAAGAGAAGGTGTTCGGGCGCACCTTCTTCATTTGCAACTAACATCCGGATTTCTAAGCTTGAACACTTTTTACTTTTCTATGATAATGACTGAATACTTTATCTAAGAATGTTGCAAAAAGTGATGCCAATATTTGTTGGAAAAGCATGCCGACAACAACTGGAAGAACGACAGCTGACGGAAAATAAGAAAGGGCGATAACAGCACCGGCACTAATATTGCGCATACCACCTAAAAACGTAAAAGCGGTAATTGTTTCATGATCATATTTTAACAATCGACTGATAAGGTAAGCGAAAAAATAACCCGACATTGCGATAAAAAACGCCGTACAGATAATAATAATTAACTTTAAATCAATATTTTTAAAATATGGTGCTACTTCTGAACTGTTTAGCATAACAACTAATCCAAGAAATAGTTTGGAAATGGGGGCGAGTCTCGGCTTCCAAACTGTGCTCATTTTACCATTTGTCATCTGATTAAGTACCATCCCAAAAATGGACGGCAAAACAATCATAAAAAACAATCCCAAAATCATGCTTGAGATATCCATTTCAATATTTTTCCCAACAAAATTAGATAAACTAAGAGGGACGATAAAAGGTGAAAGCAATGAATCAATTAAGATTAGCGCTAACGATAATGCAGTATTCCCTTGTTTCATGGCCGTCCAAATAAAACTCGTGATGGCAGTCGGAATCACCATGCCGAGGATAAGACCGGTAATGGTAAAAATATCGTCGGAAAATACGATATGTCCGACCGACCACGCCCAAAACGGCATAACTATATGAAGAAATAAAAGCAAAATAATAACGGGGAGCGGGTGAAGAACAGCTCCTTTGATGGCTCGAAAATTCATACTGAGACTACCTTCAAAGGTCATAAAAGCAAATAACCAAGGGACAAGAAAAGTATAATCTTGCAGAATACTAGAAAATAAGACGCCTAACACAACACTTGTCGGTGTAATAAACGGCATCATCCGTTCAAGTATACGATTGATTTGTTGTAACATTTGAACCGTCTCCTCATAAAATTTCAGCCTGTCAATGAAGACAATCCGACTAGATACAAAACTAATTATTCCGATTAGATTCAATGAAATTTATTATAACAGTTCAAGTCAAAATTTCAATGGGAAAAGGGACAGTTCTTAATAAATGATAGTTTTATTTTCCAACAAGGCTAGCATGGTTGTTGTGTTTAAATAAAGTCGCGATGTTTTATTAAAAATTTGCACCGTTATATCCCTTTGGATATGATTATCTAAAGGGGTGTTTTTATGTCGAAAAGAAAAAGAACATCTGAAATTGAACAGTGGATTAAACAAGGTCGAGGAACGGTATTGGAGTAGATTATAAACTTTGTTTAAAGATCTCATTTTTAACAGGGGAAAAGATATCTAAAACAATGGCAAAAAACATTGGATTCATAAAATCAACAAAAGAAAGATCAAAAAGCAAAAAATGGAGAGATTCTACCATTGCTAAGGCTAAGAAAGCAAGCGTGGACCAATTTCCAAATAGAAAAAGTCAAATTGATATAAGGTATTTTTATAAAAACGAGGTGGGAAAATGTGGATGAAAGTATACTCATTATAGAAGACGAAGTAGGATTAATTAAAATGCTAAAACGATTGTTAGATAAGGAAGGATTTAAAGAGATATACCAAGCAGAGTCGGGTACTGAGGCATTGAAAAGTGTTAAGGAACACAGAATTGATTTGATATTGCTCGATGTCATGCTACCTGATACAAACGGTTTCGATTTATGTCAACAAATTAGAGAAATATCAGATGTTCCCATTATCTTTTTGACTGCACGTACTACCGATATTGACAAATTAACCGGGTTTTCTATGGGTGGTGATGATTATATAACGAAACCTTTTAATCCCCTTGAAGTGGCTGCACGAATCAAGGCCATTCTACACCGTCAAAGGAAAGCAATGACTGGGATGGCAAAGGTGTTTCAAACAGAACGGTTTGCATTGTATTATGACCAAGCAAAGTTAATTGTAGATGGAAAAGAAGTGAATTGTCCAGCCAAGGAGTTTCAATTACTAAAATTCATGTGCCAGCATCCTAATCAGGTTTTTAGAATACAACAAGATAAACAGTTCCAAGCTCAGCTCGAAAAAATATATTTACAACCGGGTTACCTAAACAGTTCCGATTTTACAAAAAAAGTACAAGAAGAAGTGGAATGGTATACAGAACTGGCAGAGAAAACCGGGATTAGAAAATAAAGAAAAAGAAAGTTTAATGGATTTGGAACAATTTCAAAAATTGAAAATTAACCTCAATAACCTCACCACTATTTGCAGACCGTTTCTTTATTAGCAACAAAATTCCCCAAAAATAGGAAAAAACTTAATAAGGTCATAAACATAAAGAAAAACCGGCCTGAACTATCCAAAACAGGTCGGTTTTTCCAAATACTTATTTTACCCCTAATTTCAACTCACCATTGTCAATTGAAATTACAACCGTCTCGTTTTCTTGTACCTTTCTTGCGATTATTTTCCTTGCCAGTTCCGTCTCAACCGTACGTTGAATAAATCGTTTCAATGGTCTTGCACCGAAAACCGGGTCAAATCCGTTTTCAGCGATATATTCCTTCGCTTCATCTGAAATTTCCAGCTTAATTTGTTGATCTTTCAATCTTTCCTGCAGTTCGCTAAGTAATTTGGTAACAATCCCTTTAATATTATCCAATGTCAAAGGTTTAAATAAAATAATTTCATCCACACGATTTAAAAATTCCGGACGAAAATGACTGCGCAACTGCTCCATAACCAGTTCACGAGCTTCTGAACGAATTTCGTCCGTTCCTTGTTCTCGCTCCAGTAAAAATTGTGATCCCAGATTTGAGGTCATAATAACCACGGTATTTTTAAAATCAACGGTACGACCTTGAGAATCAGTAATCCGACCATCGTCGAGCATTTGCAATAATATATTGAACACTTCCGGATGTGCTTTTTCAATCTCGTCAAATAAAACAACCGAATAAGGATTTCTTCTTACTGCTTCGGTTAATTGACCACCTTGTTCATAACCGACATATCCGGGCGGCGCACCAATTAATCTTGAAACGGTATGCTTTTCCATATATTCGGACATATCGATGCGGATGATATGCTCTTCGCTATCGAATAAATGTTGGGCAAGTGCCTTGGCAAGTTCCGTTTTCCCGACACCGGTGGGACCAAGGAACATAAAGGATCCAATCGGCCGATTCGGATCTTTAATGCCGGCTCTTGCCCGAAGTATCGCATCGGACACAAGCCGAACAGCCTCATCTTGTCCGATGACTCGTTCATGTAAAATCGATTCCAGTCGCAATAATTTTTCCCGTTCACTTTCAACGAGTTTTGTCACAGGAATACCTGTCCAGCGGGCAACAATTTCGGCGATCTCTTCATCGGTCACTTCTTCACGCAACAATCGATTTTCTGCATGTTCATGGACTTTTTCCTCCAATTCCCGCAATTCTTTTTCTAATGCAGGAATCCGACCGTGTCTTAGTTCAGCAGCTTTATTCAAATCATACTCATTTTCCGCCTTTTCCAGTTCCCAACGTAGTTTTTCCAGTTGTTCCCGTTTATCCTGAACCATCTGAATGCCTTCTTTTTCCAACTGCCATTTCGCTTTCATTTCATTGGCTTGATCGCGAAGTTCCGCCAGTTCTTTTTTCAAAACATCGAGGCGGCTCATACTCACCGGATCATCTTCTTTGGAAAGGGCCGCTTCTTCAATTTCGAGCTGCATGACTCGCCTCGTCACTTCATCTAATTCTTGCGGCATCGAGTCAATTTCAGTCCGGATCATCGCACAAGCTTCGTCGATTAAGTCGATCGCTTTATCCGGCAGAAACCGATCGGTAATATAACGGTTAGATAAGGTTGCTGCCGCGACCAGTGCGCGGTCATGGATTTTAACGCCGTGATGAATTTCATATCGTTCTTTCAAGCCGCGTAAAATTGAGATGGTGTCTTCAACATCCGGTTCTTGGACGATAACCGGTTGAAAACGTCGCTCTAATGCCGGGTCTTTTTCAATATATTGTCGATGTTCATCTAATGTTGTTGCCCCGATACAATGCAATTCCCCTCGGGCAAGCATCGGTTTTAACATATTTCCCGCATCCATGGCACTATCTGTCTTTCCGGCACCGACGATAGTATGCAATTCATCGATAAACAAGATGATTTTTCCTTCACTTTTCTTAATTTCGTTCAAAACAGCTTTTAACCGTTCTTCAAATTCACCACGAAATTTTGCCCCGGCAACAAGCGCACTCATATCAAGGGAAAAAATCGTTTTATCCTTTAAACCCTCAGGGACATCACGACGAACAATTCTTTGAGCCAAACCTTCAACAATGGCTGTTTTCCCGACACCGGGTTCACCGATTAATACCGGGTTATTTTTCGTTTTCCGTGACAAAATACGAATTACTTGCCGTATTTCATTATCGCGACCTATAACCGGATCGACCTTTCCGGATCGGACCTCAGCAACTAAGTCTCGACCATATTTTTCCAAAACATTGTATGTACTTTCCGGATTTGGTGATGTCACTCTTTGATTCCCCCTTATTTCTCTTATAGCTTCTAATACTTTTTGCAAGGTGATCCCCTGATTTTTTAAGAGTTTCCCGACATCAGTCTCCAAAGTTACAGAAGCAATAAGAATATGTTCAACTGATAAATACTCATCTTTAAAGGTGGTCATTGTTTTTTCAGCTTCGGTAAAAACACGCTGTAATTGGTTGGAAATATATATGTTTCCTTGTTCCACACCGCTGCCGGTGACAACAGGTTTTTTCTTTGCTAAAGCTTCTAATCCCTGTTTGAATAGGTTACTATTTGTATGCAATTTTTCTAGAATAGCGGTGACAAGATTGTCTGTGTCTTGCATGAACGCAAGATACAGGTGGACTTCATCGATTTCTTGATGATGCCGATTACTAGCAATGGTTTGTGCATGGAAGATTCCCGACTGCATCCGTTCCGTCATACGATTGACATCCATATAAACCGCTCCTTTGACCTTTTTTGACCTTAATTCAATTATAAAAGATTATCGTTGAAAAAGCAAAATGAGCTGAAATACACTGGAGTGGGAAAAGGGTATTTATTTATCTTCAAAAATGGACAAAAAATCATCACATCTATATTTCTTGTTTTCTCCCATAAACATGATTAGTATTATATTCAGATAAAATAGAAAGGAATTATAAAATGAATAAACGGATTTACTTTTTGATGATTATTGCTTTTGTGGTTGGGATGGTTGAACTAATCATAAGTGGTATTCTTGATCTTATAGCAGCAGACTTAGATGTAAGCCTCAGTCAGGTCGGTTATTTGATTACCATTTTTGCTCTCATTTTTGCATTACTTTCACCGGTGTTATTAATTTTGACAGCAAATATCGAGAGGAAACGGTTAATGCTGATTTGTCTTTGGATTTTTCTCTTCGGTAATATAATAACAATTTTCAGTCCAACTTATGCAGTCGTGTTCGTCGGTCGTATCATCAGTGCCACCAGTGGGGCATTATTAACGATCCTTTGTCTTGTGATGGCGCCGAATATGGTTGAACCGCAATACCGGGGGAGAGCAATTGGTGTCATCTCGATGGGGGTAAGTGGGGCATTGGTGCTTGGTATTCCAATTGGTTTAGTGTTAGGGAATTCTTTCGGATGGCGAGCTCCATTTGTTATGATTGCCGTTTTGACGTTTTTTTCAATTATCGGTGTTTATTTATGGATGAGTCGGATTGAGCCGGAGTCACAAGTCCCGCTCCATATCCAATTAGCCAGTCTAAAAAGCAGAAAAGTTCTCTTTGCCCTATTAACGACCTTTTTATATATGGCCGGACATACAGTTTTATATGGTTATTTCAAACCTTTTTTGCAAGAAACTATGGGGCTTGATGGAACATGGATTAGTATTATCTACTTTATTTTTGGCATTTCAGCGGTCAGCGGCGGGGGAATTGGCGGAGCGTTAGCCGATTTATTCGGTTCCAAAAAGACAATCGTCATTTCATTGATACTTTTTACCGGATTATTTTTAATCATTCCCCACACAACGGGATTAATTCCTTTATTTATTGTCGCCTCAATTGTTTGGGGAATTTTAAGCTGGGGAGTTTCACCGGCTATGCAAAGTTACTTGATTGAGTCATCACCAAAAACGGCATCCATTCAGCAAAGCTTAAATAATTCAGCCCTCCATTTAGGTGTTGCAACTGGATCATTTGTTGGCGGGATGGTGATTGAACATGCATCGATTAACGAAAATCCTTATGCGGGCAGTATTTTAATCTTATTATCTGTTTTAACAATTATTGTATCGTTTCGAGCCCGGCAAACTGTTGTCCCTGATACGGAAATGGAAGGATAAATTTAGAAAGATCTAATAGCAGGTCGGATAGACATGAATCGAAAGGAAAGACAAAGCAGTCGGACAAAATCGAATTTACGTCCTTGCTGGAAATGTATATGAAGGTATAAGATAAAGATACTGATTATAAGCGATATTCAATAAAAAGTGAAAACCATTTGTTCATGACAGGATGAGCGGGAATAAAATATTTATGAAAAGGTGAATAATGATGGGGAAAATGACGGAATGGTTGGAAATGGATGATGGGCATGAGATTTACTTAAGAAGCTGGGTGAATGAAGGGGAATCACCCAAGGCGATTGTCCAAATTTCCCACGGTATGGCTGAACATATTGCACGATATGACGATTTTGCTCAATTTCTTCTTAATAGAGGGATTTTCGTTTATGGAAATGATCATCGCGGTCATGGACATACAGGTGAAAAAGCCGGCGTTTTTGGTTATTTTGCTCAAAAGGATGGATTTGACCGGGTAGTCGATGATCTTCATGCAGTTACGAATCATATTAAGAAACTCTATCCTGATAAACCAATCATCTTGTTCGGACACAGTTTGGGATCGTTTCTGTCACGGAGATATATTCAGAAATATTCGAGTGATATCACCGGGGTCATTTTATCTGGTACCGGTGGAAATCCAGGGGTTGCGGCTGCTATCGGTAAACTTGTGGCGAAAAGGGAGATACGAAAATTCGGGAAAACCGCTCCCAGCCATGTAATGAACCGGATTATATTTGGTTCGTACAATAAAGGATTGGACCATGTTAAAAATAAGTTTTCTTGGTTATCCAGGGATGAATCCGTCGTTCACGCTTATCTTCAAGACCCGTATTGCGGTTTTGTCTGCTCAGGAACTTTTTTCTATGATTTATTAACCGGATTACAGCTTATTCACCAAGATGCTCTTATCCAACAAATCAGAAAAGATTTACCGATTTTCTTTATTAGTGGCGATCGTGACCCGGTTGGTACCTATGCTAAAGGTGTCAAAAAAGCGATAAAACAACTTGAAAAAAATGGGTTACATAAAATCGATTACCGATTTTATCAAGATGCCCGGCATGAAGTATTAAATGAAATCAATAAAGAGGAAGTTTACGAAGATATTATTCAGTGGATTGAACGAACATTGAATACAGTAGAAGGGTAAGAGGCCGAGTTAGTCCCGGTCTCTTATTTAATTTGTTCAAGTAGTTCTTGATCTTGCCAAGCTTTGCACACATCAATCCAACTTTTTGCATTAGAAAACTTTTCCAATTCTTCACAAGTGAGCTCAATGGCGGAATTGGTACTGCCACATGCTGGAAAAACGGTTTCGAACCGTTTTAATGAGATGTCTAAATAAACACCGAGGTCGTTAGCCAATCCAAACGGACAAACACCACCAATCACGTGTCCGGTTTGTTCAACGACTTCCTCGGGACTGAGCATCCGTGCTTTAAACCCGAAAAAATGTCTGAACTTTTTATTGTCAATCTTGGCATCACCGGCTGTAACGACAAGGATTGCCTGATTATGATCTCCTCGAAACGATAGAGTCTTTGCAATTCTGGCAGGAATAACACCAATTGTTTCTGCCGCCTGTTCAACGGTTGCACTGGATGTATCAAATTCCATAATATCTTTGTCACGGTTCCACTGTTTAAAATGTTCTTTTACACTTGCAAGAGACATAACGCCACCCTATCATTTTTTTTAATCACTATCATAGCATAAAGTTCCAAAAAATTGTAGTTTTTGATCCAAATCCGCTTTTGGTTAATGGGAAGATTGGTGGATTTTTTTATGAAAACTGATCATTACCGATAGTCATTGATTACTTGCCAAAGACATCTAGTCTGATTCCTACCTCCGAGAACATAACGAACTCTGTTTCTTATTGTGATGCAGTTTTCGACTAGCAGCCAAATTTTTAAAAAAGGGACAAGCATTACTATTAAAAACTTGTCCCCGGTAACAGGATTATTTTACAACATTGAATTTTTTATGTTTTAATTCGAGTACTGTATCACAATGAGAAGCGATTTCTTTTTCATGGGTAACGACGATGACACATTTGTTTTGTTCATGGGCTAATTGTTTAAACAATAAAATGATGTCTTTAGAATTTTGTTCATCTAAGTTCCCAGTTGGTTCATCGGCAACGACAAGGTTGGCATCACAGCACATGGCCCGAACGATGGCGACACGTTGTTGCTGACCTCCTGACAACTGTTGAACATTTTTCATTGCTAGTTCTTTCGTAATCCCGACATGTTTAAGCATAGAGAGGGCATAAGCTTTCTTATCCTTTTGCTTGGAACCGGTAATTTCCATTGCAGATACGATATTTTCCAAGGCAGACATGTACGGGAGCAAGTTATAGGATTGGAAAACAATCGATACACATTGATTACGGAAGTTTGTTAAACCGATTTTTTTAAGCGATTTTCCGTCATAAATAATGTCTCCTTTTTTTGGAATATCAAGTCCGGCAATCAATGAAAGAAAGGTTGTTTTACCAGAACCGCTCGTACCGAGAATCGCATAAAGAGAACCTATTTGAAATTTTAAGTTAATATCTTCGTAAAGCGCTTCTGACTCATTTGTATACCAATGGTTTAAATTTTTTACTTCTAACATTTTTTCACCTACTTAAGAGATTAATATTTTTTTCGGCTGCATTCTGACAATACCGACCGTTGCTGCGACGATAGAAACAAAAGTAATTCCAAGACCAATACCGCCCAGTTCCATCAATTCTTTTATTGATAGCGTAATATTTAGATCTTCTATTTTTTCAGCATTTGCGGCACTAGAAGCACCGAAGTTACTGAATCCGCCACGGCCAAGTCCACCCGGTCGGCCACCTTGATCCTGCGCTTGTGCCATTTCGGTTGTCGTTGTTGAATTTTCCTGTGCCAATAACTGTTCACCAACTAAATTACCAACGTATTTTCCACTCACCCCGGCAATTCCAGGGGAGATAATCATAACGATAAGCATTTCAATGAAAAATTGGCTGATAACTTTTTTACGCTTTTCTCCTAATGATAATAGGACACCAATTTCGTGTTTTCGTTCCCTAACCATTAAAATAATAATTAATGATAAAATAACGACACCTGCTACCGTTACAAGAACAACGATATTTTTAGCAAAGTCTGCTACATTTTGAATCGGTTGTAGCATTTGTTGATAAACTTGATCATTTGTTTGTAATGTGTACGTATCTGTATCCAATCCTGCTTTTTCGGCATCTTCAACAAATTGGTCCATTTTTGACGGATCGGATAAGGTATAAACAGCAGAATCTACTGTATTTTCATAGTCTGAGCCTTTTAATGTATTGGCAACTGTATACGAAGTGTAAATGGTGTTAGAAGGATTCATTGCACTGAATTGCATCATTCTCGAATCAACTTGTGCCGTTGTTTCATAGATTCCGACAATTGTTAATTCAATAGAAGTACGATCATCATCAGCGCTGGTTACTGTGATCGTATCACCAACCGCTAAGTCATTGGCTTCTGCTAAGTTGGATTCAATAATTGCATGGTTTGTACCAATTTCATCTTCTGTAATTCCGACACCATCAACAATCTGATTTGTTCCATCTGAAAAAGCAGTTAACGTTTTCGTGGAAGAAGTCCCAATAATGCTTACATCTCCTTGGGACATGGCAGCCATTTTTCCACCCATTGGCGCATTAGTGTTGAATGACTCGTCCGATGTATCACTTGAGGATGTAATCGGCTCGAATGAATCAGCATTGGCCGAAGTTGTTGAAATGTAGTTGTAACTTGCGACATTATCTAGATTCGCTAATTTTTCAGCCATATCTAATTCAATTGGTTTCATTTTAAAACTTCCGGGTTCAGGACGTTCACCATCTGATTCGGTATTGTAGCTTTTTTCCAATGCATTTCGCATATTCGTTGTTAATGTTGCTGTTGCGCCAGTGCTCTTTGTTGCACGATCGATTGCTTGCAGGGAAGCATTTTGAATAGTCAATCCTGCTAAAATAAAGATTAAAATTGCGGAGAATACAAGGGTAAGTAGAATCGTCCGCCCTTTTTTAACTTTAGTGCTTAAAAAGGCACGTTTAATAAAATTCATTTGTTCCACTCCTAACTATTTATAATGGTTGTCCTTGTTTTTGGAAACTTTCTTCAGCTTGTTAACTGCTTACTTTTCACAGATTTTAGTATAGGGAGCTTTTATGTCAGGAATATGTCAGACATGAAAAAAGTTGAGGGGAGATGAAGTTATATTTTGAAAAGCATGATAGAAAAGAGACCAATTTCGTCGTGGAAAAACAATGCCTTGCCAAATGGACCAAGGAAAAGCGATTGTCTTTTTTGCAGCTATAAATTGTACACGTAAAAAAGCCCAACACTTTTTTCGTTAAGTGCCGGCTCTTCAAATTTTAAGATGTCTTGAATAAGTACAATAACCATAAATCCGTAAACTTGTTTCCGTGATCAAGTAGACAAGTGCAATATATTTAATAAAACCCTCGGTAAAGAGGAATAGAGCAACAGTCATCAGGAGTGTCAATAAGTAGCTGATGTTTCCTGATAGACCGTTCAGTGGATGGTTTGTGAAAAAGACAGACCTTGCGCCTCGCACATCTTTTCCATAGCAAAAATAATGATAAGGTTTCACACGGAAAAAGATGCTTGCTGTGACCAAGTCTTCTTTTTCCTCAATAACTTTATGGCATTGTTCACAAATAATCGGCTTGGACATATAAATCCCTCGATTCTACAGTTGTTCAAGTGGTTTTATCCGATTTTTGTTCCGTTCGCAACCGGTTCGTCAATATTTAATAAGACCACATCGTCTTCACCCGGCAAGCCGCCAAGTACCAATACCTCTGACTTGAATCCGGCAATGCGTCGGGGAGGGAAATTAATGACGGCAATCACTTGTCGACCGACCAGTTTTTCCGGTGTATATCGCTTCGTTATTTGTGCGGAAGATTGTTTGATTCCGACTTCACCAAAGTCAATTTGCAATTTAATTGCTGGTTTTTTAGCTTCCGGGAATGGTTCAGAGAAGATTACCGTTCCTACTCGGATATCTAATTTATCAAAGTCCTCAATGGTTGCCATGATTCCTACCTCCTTAGTATTCTAACTTATAAATTACTATAAATTGGCAAATGGTGCAAAGAAAGTCACATATACTTTTATGTTTTTAGCAAAAATTGGTTTATTCCACACAAGATTTTTGCAGATAGATGGGAATAAAAACTTATTTATTGAAAAAACTTTGGAAAATTAGTAAAATGGAAAAAACAATATCGAAACTTTTCATCGGCTACCCGTATTCACTTTAAAAATATTCAGTTTCCAAATATATTGGATTTTACTACTTACATTTGTTTTTGAAATAAGATATATTGAGTCACGTGATTATATTTTTCAGGAGGGACTAATCCAGTGTAACTATTGCCTTTTTCTTTTATCGATAAAAAAGAAAAGGGGTAGTTTTGATGAAAAGTAAATCATTTCGTTATTTATGGTTGGGGCAGTTTTTGGCCAATTTTGGTGATGTGTTTTACATTGTCGGATGTATTTCAATTTTATATGGGTTCACAAGTTCAGCGTTTTATTTGGCGTTATTGCCGTTTTTAAATACAATTGGTCGGTTTATTAGCAGTCTTTTGTCACCGATTCTTTTCAATAAATACCGGTTAAAAACATTGTTAGTCGGTTCACAAACAGGAAAAACGATTTTTTTGTTCGGGCTGTCCTGTTTTGTCAGTTTTCAAAAGGAACAGGGAATTTGGCTGGTACTTTTCCTTATCTTTCTAATTGCTTTTTTCGATGGGTGGGCATTGCCGGCAACGAATGCCATGCTTCCTCGGTTAGTGAAAAAAGAGGAACTTGTTAAAGCCAACAGTTTTGTTGCCGTTATGAATCAAACAACGCAACTGTCAGGTTGGGCATTAGGTAGTATGTTGGTTGCTTTTTTAACAGGGAAAAATGTCATTTGGCTAACGTTTGTATTATTTGTCTTTTCCACTTTCATGATGAAAGGAATTGTAGACAATACAGCTTTCCAACCTGTCGAAAATAGAGAAAAGAAATCAGAGGCAATGAAGGAAGGTTGGCTGATCATTTGGAATAAGCCGCTGTATCGAATCATTCATGTACAAATTATGTTTGAAGCAATTGCCGGTGTTGTCTGGGTTGCGGCGATTTTATATGTTTTTGTTAAAGAAATTTTCCATGTATCCGAAGCTTGGTGGGGATACATGAATACGATTTATTTTATTGGTTTAATTGTTGGCGGGCTGTTTTGTACGAAAGTTTCACGGTTCATTGAAGGTCGTTTGCAATTGATCCTTATATGCACATCAATTGGGGCAGCGGTTATAACCTTTTTATTTGGCTTAAACACGTATGTTTGGTTAGCGCTGCTATTGGTTGCGCTAAGTGGCATTATCGATCAAATGAAAGACCTTTCGATGACGATTTATTTACAGAAGGAAGCAACTGTTGACGAGTTGCCAAAAATTTATGGAGCCCAGCAAACAATCATCTCACTATTTTTCGGATTATCAACACTGGTTTTTGGGGCAATTGCTGAATGGAATGTGCAATTTGCTTTTTACTTGGCCGGTGGTTTGTTGGCACTTTCATCAGTATATTTGATATTTTCTAGAAGCCGACTTAATAAAAGATATTTGGATGTCAGTTAATCGAAAGGCCGGGTACTAAAAAGTCCCCGGCCGTTTTTAATACAGCTAATCATCGAACGCTTTCTTTTAAAAAATAGGTATAACTTCATGAGAGCAATGATTATTAATATAAACATTGAAATATTTAATAAAACTGATTTAATTGAGTAACTTAAAAAGGTTGTATTGGTAACGATTGCACCTGTGTATGGCAAAATAAAAGTGCAGAGCTTTGCAAAGGAAAAATGCAGAGT